>ERZ1673736.17-NODE-17-length-248094-cov-15.864102_pt1 | contig 248094 bp, 229 predicted proteins | sample MGYA00580212_ERZ1673736 | MGnify/ENA primary metagenome ERZ1673736 (study PRJEB41218, sample SAMN15661752) | gut metagenome | host: Homo sapiens | place: Canada: London | collected 2015-08-20/2019-03-30 | study: EMG produced TPA metagenomics assembly of...
GCCAATGGCGAATTAGACCTAAAAAATGTTGTCCCTAATGACAATCACTCGTGAGTGGAGCACCAATTATTCAGAACGATAAACTAATAGGTGCGGTTACTCATGTGCTTATAAATGACCCACATCAAGGGTATGGAAGCCTTATAAGTAACATGATTCAATAATTTCATTGAATAAAAAACATTTTTTTAATATAAATTGTCATAAATATGGTATAATTATTCATAAGTATAAATTACAAAGGAGAGACAAATGGCTTCAAGACGATCAGAAAATATTAGTGAAATGAGTAATTTTGAAATAATTAAGGAAATGGAGGACTTGTTAAAGAAGTATAACAGAAAAACTGATAAGGCAATTTACAAAAAAAGCATTGTTAAGTTATTACAGAGTGCAGAAGTAATATTAGCTGCAGATGTTGATTTTAAGAAAGCTCAAACAGATGGGGAATTTTTAGAAAAAGTAATTCTGAAAACAGATGTAGTTAAAGATTCTGAAAGAAAAAGAATGTTACCTATATTTACTTCTTTTGATCAGATACCGGATGATTATGCAGAACACTTTTCATTGATAAGAGTTCAGTCAAGAGTATGTTATAATCTTATGAATGAAAGAGATGACATCGATGGATTGGTTATAAATCCGTTTACAAAATCAATGCCATTAATAAAGAAAGTTGATGATAATCCGATAAGAAAAACAGAAGTTAAGGCTGAAATTGATGACTTTGTTTTAGTACACAATGGCGAAAGATATGTAGTTAATAAATGGCCGTTTACTATTGGTAGAGTGGGAACGGATATTGAAATTAACGAATCATATATTTCCAAAATTCACACTATTTTAGTATATAAGGATGGAAAATATATTATTGCTGACAACGATTCAACTAATGGAACTAAGGTAAATGGAATCTTACTTAAACCAAAGGTACCTGTTGTATTACACAGCGGATATAAAATACTTATTGCTGATGAAGAGGAATTTGAAGTCTATATAAACGAATAAAGTTTTTGACTTTTGTAAACCTGTTTCGACATTTTGTTTATCGTTTATTGACATAAATAATCGTTATATAAAAATTAAATCCAGATATGTAAACCACAATGTCATATACAGTCGAATATTGCGATTTGTTTAAGTTGAATCGCGTTTAATAACTAATTATAATTTATCTTGTTGAATGAACAGATAATTCGTGGCGCTGCGATTAAGTCATTCTAAACAATAATGTATTAGGAGAATATATATGGATAAGATTAGGGTAGCAATAGTAGATGATAACGATAAAATGGTTGAAATGATGGATGAGTATTTAGGCTCAGATGATGAAATAAATGTAATTGGCAGAGCAAAAAATGGAGAAGAAGCATTTGATTTGATTAAGGGGACCAGTCCTGATGTAGTATTACTTGATTTGATTATGCCTAAAATGGACGGTCTTTCTTTGATGGATAAGATACATAAAGACGGAACTATGATAAGGATGCCTTTTTTTATAATAACTTCTGCAATAAGCAATGAAGCGGTTATTCAGGATTCATTTAATTATGGAGCGGGATATTATATGTTAAAGCCTTTTGAAATGGATATGATTGTAGACAGGGTAAAAAGTGCAAAAGGAATTAACGGGAAAAAAATTCCAGAAAATAAAAAGATAATTGCTCCGCTTGAAGATATGCAGAAATTTATGGAGAGAAATATTGAAAGCGACGTTACTAATATTATTCATGATGTTGGAGTTCCAGCGCATATTAAAGGGTATCAGTATTTGAGGGAAGCGATTATAATGTCCGTTAACGATAATGAAATGTTAAATTCCATAACAAAAATTCTTTACCCATCAATTGCAAAGAAATTCCAGACTACACCAAGTAGAGTTGAAAGAGCAATAAGACATGCCATTGAAGTTGCATGGAACAGAGGAAAAATGGATACAATTGATGAATTGTTCGGATATACAATAAATGCAGAAAAAGGTAAACCGACAAATTCAGAATTTATAGCATTAATTGCTGATAAGATAAGAATTGAATATAAATGTAGATAGTTGTACTTTAAAATAGTCACAAAATACTATATACTAGATAATAAGAGAAAATCTATATGTACAGGAGGTTCTAGATATGAAGAAAATATTATTTGCGGCATCGGAATCTGTACCCTTCATTAAGACTGGCGGGCTTGCAGATGTAGTAGGTTCGTTACCTAAGTGGTTTGATAAAAAAGAATATGATGTACGTGTTATTATTCCAAAATATATGTGCATTGATGAAAAATGGAAAAGCAAAATGCAGTATGTAGACCATTTTTATATGGACTTATGTTGGAGACGTCAATACGTCGGAATTTTGCAGATGGAACTTGATGGAGTAACATATTACTTTATTGATAATGAATATTATTTCTCAGGACCAAAGCCATATGGAGATGTAAGATATGACCTCGAAAAATTTGCATTTTTCTCAAGAGCAGTATTGTCAGCACTTCCTGTTATTGGATTTAGACCTGATATTATACATTGTCATGACTGGCATACAGGACTTATACCTGTATATCTCAAAGATAGTTTTGCGTATAGCGAGTTCTATCAAGGCATTAAGTCAATTATGACAATACATAACTTGAAATTCCAAGGTGTTTGGGATATTAACACAATTAAAGATATTGCAGGACTATCAGATTATTATTTCACATCGGATAAATTAAAAGACTATGATAATGGTAATTATTTAAAGGGTGGAATAGTATATGCGGACTGGGTTACAACAGTAAGTGATACATATGCAGAAGAAATAAAGATGCCTTTCTATGGCGAAGGATTAGACGGCTTGCTTAGAGCAAGGTCTAATTGCCTGTCAGGTATTGTTAACGGTATAGATTATGATGAATATAATCCGGAAACAGATGAGAATATAGCAAAGAATTACAGTGTAGCTAATTTCAGAAAAGAAAAAGTAAAGAATAAAGTTGCTTTACAAAAAGAATTAGGATTAGAAGTAGACCCTAAGAAGATGATGATTGGTTTAGTAAGCCGTTTGACAGATCAGAAAGGTTTGGATTTAGTTGCATACATAATGGATGAACTTTGTTCAGATGCAATTCAGTTTGTTGTTCTTGGAACAGGTGAAGACCGTTACGAAAATATGTTCAGACATTTTGATTGGAAATACGGACAGTCAGTTTCAGCAAATATTTACTATTCTGAAGCAATGTCTCATAAAATATACGCAGCATGTGATGCGTTCCTTATGCCTTCATTATTTGAACCATGTGGATTAAGTCAGTTAATGAGTTTAAGATATGGAACAGTACCTATTGTAAGAGAAACAGGTGGATTAAAAGATACTGTTGAACCATATAATGAATTTGAGGGAACAGGAACAGGATTTTCATTTGCAAATTACAATGCTCATGAGATGTTAGGAACAATAAGATATGCTGAAAAAGTATTCTATGATAAAAAGAGAGATTGGAATAAGATTGTAGAAAGAGGAATGAAAGTCGATTTCTCATGGAAAACTTCAGCGGAAAAGTATAAGAATTTATATGACAATTTAATAGGATAATATATTCAAAAAAGTTTTAAACGATATTAATGAATATATATGATATAGAAGGAAAGATTGCTTATGCAGTCTTTTCTTTTTTTGGATTTTTTTTAAACATGGGTGGTCCAAATGTTTATAGAAATTTTTTGTTCTTTATTAAGCATGGAAATCCAGATTTTATAGAAATTTTTTGGGCCTATGTCAAGTGTAGAAATTCGAGTATTTATAAAAAATTTTGCTCATATATCAAGCATAGGACTCCAAGTTTTTATAGAAATTTTTTGATGTTAAAAAATTACGAATAAATAATTTAAAAGAAGAAATACTAAATTAGGTAATGATAATTAGGAGGTACAATATGAGTAATTTATCAGAACTTGATTTACAGAATTTAAGACATTTAATTACAGGATATGAAACATGTGGTGAAAAGATGTCATGTTATGCAAAAGAAGCTACTGATCCTGAAGTAAAAAAATTTTTTGAAGATGGCGTTAATTCAGCAACACAAAATAAAGAAAAATTAATGAAATTTTTAGGATAGGAGAAGTAATAAAATGCAGGAAAAATATATGGTTATTGATTCATTAGAAGGAATTAATTCTGAGATTGAGAAGTTTGGGAATATGATTCCTCAGACGGAAAATAAAGAATTAAAACAGACATTAAAAGAGATGAGAAATAAATGTGAAATGTCACAGGAACAGTTAGCACAAATTGCTACAGCAAAGAATTATTATGTTCCGGCAGCACAGGCATCAGAACAGGAAATTCAGTCAGTAAAATCTATATTTCAGTAGTAAAGTTAATTTAGTATACAAATAAAGTAGTAAAAATACTTTAATAAAAACATGTTTTAAATTAAATTTATCAAATTAAAAAAATCCGCCATCTTTTTTGATGGCGGAAAATGTACATATTAAATAATCTCCTGTATACCTGTTATATCAGGAGTGATTGCCATAGAATAGTTTGTATGGTAAATAACAAATCCTGGCATAGCACCGGCAACTTTTTTTACCTGTTTTCTTTGAATGTAATCAATTTCGACTTTATCCTGATTACATCCCTTAGAAAAATGAGCAGCAAGTCTTGCAGCCTCTTCAAATGTAGCGTCAGGTAATTCCTTACCCTCACATTTGACAATTACGTGAGAACCCGGGAAGGTTTTGCTATGGAACCACCAGTCATTACCGTTTGCAACTTTAAATGTAAGGTTTTCATTTTGAATGTTGTTTTTTCCAACATACATATGAAATCCATCAGAGGAAATGAAATGTAAAGGCTTATTTACTATTTTTTCTTTTTTTCCTGTTCGCTTAAATTTAATATATCCGGTCTGAATTAATTCATCCTTAATCGCTTTTAAGTCATTTTCGCTTGTAGCAATATCAATTGAAGCACTGACAGTTTCAAGGTAATCAATAGATTTTTTTGTCTCTATAATAATATCTGATAATGCTTCATTAGTACGTTTTAATTTTGCGTATTTGTCAAAGAATTTTTTCGCATTTTCAATTGGTGAAATAGTAGGGTCAAGCGGAATTGATATTGGCTCATTAGTATAAAAATTAATTGTATCGAATTTCTTGGCGCCGGGTTCAATTGAATAACCATAAGTTGTAAGTAATTCACCATATACTTTATATTTATCTTTTTTTAATGTATCTTTCATTTGCTTTTCCTGAATAGCAAATTTTTTTCTGTCTTTTTCTAATGCGTTTGTTACGACACGCCTTAAGTCAGAAGATTTTTGCCTCATACGTGTATGCAAATTTTTCTTGGCATAATAGTTCCTTAACAAAGAACTCATGTCGTCGTAAATAATTTCATTACAGTCTGAATGAGTAGAAAGACGTACAGCTGAAAAATCTACAGGTAAATCATCTTTTTCATATATAACAGGTGTAAATTCACCTTTTTTAATTTTGTTCATTAATTCATAAAATTGAATCCAGATTAAGTTTTGATTCCCATGTTCTAATACGTTTGCAGGAATTGATGAATCAAATTTTGCAGCATAACATATGCTTTCAGCAATAGTTGGACTAATTCCAGTAAAGGAAGTGTAAATTGCTTTTGAAAGATTAATCGGTTTAGAGAATACTGTGTTAAAGAATTCTTCTTTTGAAACTGATAATGGGTCAAATTTATCCATTGTATCAGGAATGAAATAGTCTTTTCCGGGGAGAACCTGTCTTACAGAACTCATAACGGCTGATACATGTTTTATGCTGTCTAATATCATATTATTTTCATCACAGAAAATAATATTGCTGTGTTTGCCCATTAGTTCGACAATTAAATGCTTTTGTCTTATGTCTCCTAAATCATCTAAATGCTGTATTTCAAAATCCAGGATTCGTTCAAGTCCCGGCTGTGTAATGTTTATGATTCGTCCATTATTTATATGTTTTCTGAGTAACATACAAAAGTTAGGAGCTGTCATTGGACTAGGTTTAGATTCTTCAGTTATGTATGTTAATGGAAGGCTTGCATTAGCTGAAATTAAAAGTTTGTATTGAGCTTTGCCATTTTTAATAGTTAATGTGAGCTCGTCATTTTCTGTCTGGGCAATTTTATACAGTCTTCCATCTGTAAATTTATTTTTAAATTCCTGTGCCAAAGCAGCAACAGTTATTCCGTCAAATGCCATAATTTGAAATTCCTTTCGTATATCGAAATTTTAAAGTTACTGATAATATAATAATGTATTTTTCATTTTATTATTTTATGAATTTCAAGTCAACCTTGACTGAATATTTCAAATGAATTATAATAAGTTGAATTATGGCATTGTATGCTTAAAAAGAAATGAATGGTGAATGATATGCTATGTAGTATGACGGGATTTGGAAGAAGTGAAGTGTCAGTAGGAGAGAGAAAGGTTACTGTTGAAATTAAATCAGTTAATCATAGATTTCTTGAGGCAGGCATAAAACTTCCAAAAAAATTAAATTATTTAGATGGAGATATTAGAAGAATATTAAAATCTAAGATTGAAAGAGGAAAAGTAGATGTTTTTATTACTTATGAAAACACAGGTGAAGGAAATGTCTGCTTGAAGTATAATTCTGAACTTGCAGCTGAATATTACAATATATTTAAGAAAATGAGTGATGAGTTAGGAATAGACAATGATATAACAACATCTAAATTAGGACGTTGCCCTGAAGTTATAATGATGGAGGAGCAGAGTGAAGATGAGGATGAATTATTACACATTGTTGAAGATGCAATGATACAGGCATGTGATAAGTTGGTTCAGGCAAGAAATGCAGAAGGCGAAAGACTTAAAGCTGATTTAATGAATAAGTTAGACAATATAGAAAAAAATGTTTTATTTATTCAGGAAAAGTCCCCTTTAATTGTTGCGGAATATCGTGAAAAAATTAATGAAAGATTGCATGAATTACTTGAGGATAATCAGATAGATGAAGGCCGAATTGCACAGGAAGTAACAATTTATGCAGATAAGATATGTGTAGACGAAGAGATAATAAGACTGCTTAGTCATATTAAGGCTATGAGAGACAGTCTTAATAGCAATAAAGCTATAGGTAGAAAATTGGATTTTATTACTCAGGAAATGAATAGAGAAGCTAATACTACTTTATCAAAGACGTCTAATCATGAAATTGCAGATGTGGCAATCGAATTAAAGACTGAAATCGAAAAGATTAGAGAACAAATACAGAATTTGGAGTAAGAGTAATGAGTAAACAGGGTAAATTATTAATTATTTCAGGTTTCTCAGGTGTTGGAAAAGGAACTGTAGTTAATAAATTAATAGATAAATACGATGATTACACAATTTCAATTTCAGCTACAACGAGAAAACCAAGAGTTGGAGAAGTTGATAAGGTAAATTATTTCTTTGTTAGTAAAGAAGAATTTGAAGATATGATAGCTAATAATAAATTGTTAGAATATGCACAGTATGTTGACAATTATTATGGTACTCCGCTTGAATTTGTTAATGAAAAGTTAAATGAGGGCATTAATGTTATTCTAGAAATTGAAACTCAGGGCGCTTTGAAGGTAAAAGAGATAATGCCTGAAGCAATGATGATTTTTATTCTTCCTCCAAGTGCAGAGGAGTTAAAAAAACGTTTGGTCGGCAGAAACACAGAGTCTATGGAAGTAATAAATAAAAGACTCATGAAAGCAGCTGAAGAAACAATATTTATGGATAATTATGAATATTTCGTTGTTAACGATGAAATAGAAGGTTGTGTCGAAAAAATCAATTTAGTTGTGAATAACGATACAACGGGAACAGCTTCAAAAAAAGAAGTTGAAGAAATCAAAAATGATATTAAAAAGTTTTCGAAAGGAGAATAAATTATGTTACATCCATCATATTCAGATTTAATGGCAATAGCAAACAGCGACGTTGAGGAAGGTGAACATCCGGTAGTACAAAGCAGATATTCAATTGTTATGGCTACATCAAAGAGAGCAAGACAGATAATTGCAGGTGATGCACCACTTATTGATGATGCTGATGATAAGAAACCACTTTCTATCGCAGTAGAAGAATTATACAAATCTAAGATTAAAATCTTAGGAGACGACGAAAGCGAAAATTAGAAAATAAGGGAGGCTTTTGTAGAATGACATATAGAATGATTCATTTTACAAAAGTCTCTTGTTTTGTAGGAGATAAAATGAAAATCTTATTTATTTCATTAGGTTGTGATAAAAACTTAGTTGATTCAGAGCACATGATAGGACTTTTAGAAAAAGCAGGTTATGAATTTACTTCTGATGAAACTGAGGCTGATATTATAATTATAAATAGTTGTAGTTTTATTAAAGATGCAAAAGAAGAAAGCATTGAAACAATATTTAATATGGCAAGAATGAAAGAAGAAGGAAATTGTAAAGCTTTGGTTTTAGCAGGATGCCTTGCGCAAAGATATCATGAAGAAATTAAAGATGAAATTCCTGAAATAGACATTGTTGTTGGTACTACGGCTATTGATGATATTGTAACTATAGTAGAAGATTATTTTAATAAGAATGAAAAAAAGCAATATATTAAAAATATAAATCTATTAGCCGGTACAAAAGCACCACGTGGTAATGCTGGAACAGACAGATATGCTTATTTAAAAATTGCAGAAGGTTGTGATAAACATTGCACATATTGCATTATTCCAAAAATCAGAGGAGACTATAGAAGTGTGCCAATGGAAGATTTAATTGCTGAAGCAAAAGATTTAGCTAAGTCAGGCATACGCGAGTTGATTTTGGTTGCACAGGAAACAACAATGTATGGAAAAGATATATATGGAGAAAAAAGACTTCATATTTTATTAAAGGAATTATGCAAGATTGAAGATATCGAATGGATTAGAGTGTTATACTGTTATCCGGAAGAAATATATGATGAATTGATTCATACCATTGCAAGTGAAGATAAGATATGTAATTACTTAGATATTCCTATTCAGCATGCAAGTGATAATGTATTAAAACGGATGGGACGAAGAACAACTAATCAGGAATTAAGGGATGTTATTGCAAAACTAAGAAAAGAAATACCTGACATAGTACTTCGCACAACTTTAATTACAGGATTTCCCGGAGAAACACAAAAGGATCATGAAATTCTTATGAATTTTGTGGATGAAATGGAATTTGAAAGATTAGGTGTATTCACATATTCAAAAGAAGAAGGAACACCTGCTGAAAAGATGGAAAATCAGATTCCGGAAGAAGTTAAAGAAGAACGTAGAGATGAAATTATGGAACTTCAACAGGAAATTGCCTTTGATTTTTCTGAAAAAATGATTGGAAAGGTTATGAAGGCTTATATTGAAGGAAAAATTTCAGGAGAAAACGCATATATTGCAAGAACATATATGGACATACCGGGTGTCGACAGTAATGTTTTTGTAATTACCGATGAAGAATTAATGACGGGTGATTTTGTAAATGTATTAATTACAGGCTCAAATGATTATGATTTGATAGGTGAACTTCAATACAAATAGATGAGAAGGAGATAAAAAGATGAATTTACCAAATAAACTAACGGTTTTCAGGGTGATTTTAATACCGTTTTTTGTATGTTTTATGTTGGCTGATATTTTTGGAGGTATAGACAAATATATCGCTGTTGGAATATTTATTGTTGCAAGTTTAACAGACTTACTTGATGGAAAGATTGCAAGAAAATACAATCTTGTTACAAATTTTGGAAAATTTATGGATCCATTAGCAGATAAATTGTTGGTAAGCGCTGCTTTAATTTGTTTATCAGAAAGTAAAATTCCAGTATGGATTGTAATTATAATTATCAGTAGAGAATTATTTATCAGTGGATTTAGAACACTTGCTGCAGATAAAGGAGTTGTTCTTGCTGCAGGTTGGTGGGGTAAATTTAAAACAACATTCCAAATGATTATGATTATTGTATTAATTATTGATTTGCCTTATACATTTATGGGAGTTATAGGAACTGCTTTAATATATATATCATTAGCTCTCACGATTATTTCAATGGTAGATTATGTATATAAGAATGTAGATGTACTAAAGGGGTAATATTTTAAAAATATTTATATGTACAACAAATATACGTTGTCTGAAATAGTCAGGCATTAAGCTTAAAATAAATTAAGTAAAAATAAAAGGATAGGTGTCTGCTTAAGTAGGCATCTATGTTTTTATATAAATATATTTGGCTGGTTTTAATGCAGTATGCTAATAATAAAATCCCACAACTGACCGGGAGAAAGGAGTATTCAATTAATATATAAGATAATTGAAATGGATGGAATAAAATGAATTTAGAGGAAAGATTAGTTAAAATGTTATTAGATAGAAACGAAAAAGTTTCTACAGCAGAATCATGTACAGGAGGCTTAGTGGCTGGAAAGATTGTAAATGTTTCAGGAGCATCTGAAGTATTTGACGAAGGATATGTAACTTATGCTAATAAATCAAAAGCAAAATTATTAGGGGTAAGTAAAGAAATTTTGGACAATGAAGGAGCTGTAAGTAAAGAATGTGCAATGGAAATGGCAATTGGATGCGCAAAAGCAGCAAATGCCCAGCTTGGATTATCCACAACCGGAATTGCGGGACCGGGAGGAGGAACACCTGATAAACCTGTAGGGTTAGTTTATTTTGGATGCTATTATAATGGAGAAGTTTCCTGTGAAAAGCATATATTTAAAGGAGATAGATATGAAGTACGTACTCAGGCTGCAGATAAAATTTTGGAAATTGCCTTAAATAAAATGACTTTAAAAAATTAAGTAAATGCTATACAAAACAAAATATTATAAAAAATGATTGAATAATACTTAATTTTATTATAGAATCTTATAGACGAAAAAAGGATAGGAGGCCCACTAATGTTTTATAATGAATATAGCAAAGAAAAATTGCAGGAAGAATTAGAAGGACTTTACAAAGAGTACAATAAGATTAAGGAATCCGGAATTAGTTTGGATATGTCAAGAGGAAAACCGGGACCTGACCAATTAGATTTGTCAATGGATATGTTAGATGTATTTAATTCAGAAAGTGATTTAAAGGCATCAAACGGTTTCGATTGCAGAAATTATGGTGTTTTAGACGGAATTCCGGAAGCTAAAAAAATGATGGCTGATATTATGGAGTGTAATCCGGAAAATGTTATTATTGGCGGAAATGCAAGTCTTAATTTAATGTATGATGCAATTTCGAGAGCATATACACATGGAATTATGGGTGAAACTCCTTGGTGTAAATTAGATAAAGTAAAATGGTTATGCCCGGTGCCTGGATATGACAGACATTTTGGTATTACAGAACATTTCGGTATTGAAATGATAAATATTCCACTTAAAGAAGATGGACCTGATATGGATATGATTGAAGAATTAGTTTCTAAAGATGCATCTATAAAAGGTATTTGGTGTGTACCAAAATATGAAAATCCAACAGGATTGTCTTATTCAGATGAAGTTGTAAAAAGAATGGCAGCACTTAAACCGGCAGCTAAAGACTTTAGAATTTTCTGGGATAATGCATATGCTATTCATCATTTATACGATGAAGAAGAAAAACAGGATACTATATTAAATATTATTGATGAATGTAAAAAAGCAGGAAATGAAGATATGGTGTACGAATTTGCATCAACATCGAAAGTTACATTCCCAGGTTCAGGGATAGCTGCGATAGCTTCATCTGTAGCAAATGTTGATGAAATTAAGAAGAGAATGTCAGTACAGACAATCGGATTTGATAAAATGAATCAGCTTCGTCATGTAAAATATTTCAAGAATGCTGAAGGTGTAAAAAAACATATGGCTAAACATGCAGCTAAATTAAGACCAAAGTTTGAAGCAGTATTGAAAATGCTTGATGCTGAATTAGATGGATATGGAATTGCTACATGGACAAAGCCAAATGGTGGATATTTCATATCTTTTGATGTTATGGAAGGCTGTGCAAAGAAAGTAGTAAATATGTGCAAAGAAGCAGGAATGGTTCTCACAGGGGCAGGAGCACCTTTCCCATATGGAATAGATCCTAAAGATAGCAATATTAGAATTGCACCATCATATCCTTCACCTGAAGAATTGATCGATGCAAGTAAAATATTGATTGTTTGTACAAAAATTGCAGCAATTGAAAAATTGCTTGAAACTAAGTAAAATAATAATATTTTGAAATATTAGGATTAAGTTTGCTTTTGATGTCATTATGCAATTATTATTTTTGATAATTTATGATAAAAAATAAATCTAAAAATAAATATATAAATAAGCCGTATGAGTAATTAGTGCGATAGAATGCAACATAATTTTCATACGGCTTTAATTGTATCTGGACGAATGTTTTAAGATGGAATCGTTAGTTATCATGCATTGGAGAAACTAATCTTATAGTGTGATTAGGATTGGTTTGTGACTATTCGAATATATACTTAAATTGTTAATTGTATAGAGTATATGTTTAAATTGTTAATTGTTTAGAATATATTTAAACTGCTGATTGTGACGATAAAGTTTTAATAAAAACATTTAAACAATAAATTTAATATTGCAATTTAAATATAAAATGTGATATTATAATAGCGTCCGTAATAAAAAAAGGTTGACATTGGTTCAATGATATAATAAGATAATAACATAACGAACATAGGTTCGAACAGAAAGGGAACGAAATGAATAAAGAAGATAAATTAAAAGCACTCGATGCAGCGATTGCTAAGATTGAGAAAGATCATGGTAAAGGATCAATTATGAAACTTGGGGATTCAAGGGCACAGATGAATGTAGATTCAACACCTACAGGTTCATTAAGCCTTGATATAGCACTTGGAATTGGAGGAATTCCTAAGGGAAGAATTATTGAAATTTATGGCCCTGAATCAAGTGGTAAGACAACGGTTGCATTACATATGATTGCTGAAGTACAGAAACAGGGCGGAGTTGCAGGGTTTATTGATGCTGAACATGCACTTGATCCGGTTTATGCTAAGAATATTGGTGTTGATATAGATAATTTATATATTTCACAGCCTGATTTTGGTGAACAGGCATTAGAAATTGCCGATACAATGGTTCGTTCAGGAGCAGTTGATATAATTGTTGTTGATTCAGTTGCGGCATTAGTTCCTAAAGCTGAAATTGATGGCGAGATGGGTGATACACATGTAGCACTTCAGGCAAGACTTATGTCACAGGCATTAAGAAAATTAACAGGTGTTATAAATAAGACGAATTGTTCTGTTATTTTCATTAACCAGTTAAGAGAAAAAGTTGGGGTTATGTTTGGTAATCCGGAAACCACAACAGGTGGTAGAGCATTGAAATTCTATTCATCTGTAAGACTTGATGTTAGAAGAGTTGAAACATTAAAAGCAGGTGGAGAGATGATTGGAAACCGTGCTAAAGTAAAGATTGTTAAGAACAAAGTAGCTCCTCCGTTTAAAGAAGCTGAGTTTGATATTATGTTTGGTAAAGGAATATCTAAAGAAGGAGATATTTTAGATTTAGCATCTAAAATTGGAGTCGTTGTAAAGAGCGGCGCATGGTATGCATATAATGGCGAGAAGATTGGCCAGGGTAGAGAAAATGCCAAGATATATCTAAGAGAACATGAAGCTGCTATGAATGAAATAGAAAAGAAAGTTCGTGAACATTTTTCTGCACATGATGAGGAAAATGAATCAGAAGAGCAGGATAATGGTAAGGTAGAGGAATAACATGCACTATATTACTGAAATAAAAGATAGAGGAAAGAAATGTAGAATTATAATCGACGACGATATCGTAGTTCAATTGTATAAAGGAGAAGTTCGAAAACTGGGAATAAAAGCAGACTCTCAGTTTTCGGATGAGTCTTTTAATGAAATGTATAATATCTTAAATAAGAGAGCGCGTGAGCGCTCATTATTTTTATTAAAAGACATGGATAAGACAGAAAAACAGATAAGAGATAAATTGAAATTAGGAGATTATCCGGAAGATATAATAAATAATGCAATTGAATTTTTAAAGAAATATGGTTATGTAGATGATATACGATATGCGAAACTCTATATATCCTCTAAACAAAATTCGAAAAGTATAAAACAAATAGAACTTGAATTATATAAAAAAGGAGTTAATAAGGAAAAGGTCAGTAAAGTTCTTTTAGAAATGGATTTATCTAATGAAGAGGCATTAAATAAATTAATAGAAAAGATTATAAGAAAATATGATTTGAATGATAAAACACAGTATAACAAGATGTGCAGATATCTGTTAGGAAAAGGATTTTCTTATGGAGAAATACAGGAAGCACTATTTAAGTACACCAACTATGATACGGAATGGTAATGCACAAATGTTAGTTTGTTCAATAGATATTTATACAATATGTAGTGAGAAATGATGGTATATGTGACAGGATAAGTACCCCCTTTTTACTTGACATAACATTGATTTGGGAGTAAAATTAATTTGTTGTGTTTGTACAATGAAAATTTAATAAGGAGGTGCTCCTGTGAAACCAGAATTAGTGGCTATTATAGTAGTTGCAGTCGCAGTTGTATTCTCTATTATTTCCTCAGTTATCACTTCGTTATATAGAAAGAATGTAAGTGAAAAGAAGATTGGAAATGCTGAAAGCAAAGCAAGAGAAATCATAGATGAGGCAATTAAAACAGCAGAATCTAAGAAGAAAGAAGCTTTATTAGAAGCAAAGGAAGAAAATCTCAAGACAAAGAATGAGTTAGACAAGGAAGTAAGAGAACGCAGAGCTGAGATTCAACGTTACGAAAAAAGAGTTCTTAACAAAGAAGAAACCATCGATAAAAAGATGGATAGCTATGAAAAGAAAGAAGCTGCACTTAAGGTTAAAGAGGAAGAGTTAGCTGTTATGAAAGCTAAAGTTGAATCACTTAATGAGCAGCGTGTACAGGAATTAGAAAGAATCTCTGGATTAACCTCCGAACAAGCAAAAGATTATTTATTGAAAACTGTTGAAGAAGAAGTAAAACATGAAACAGCAAAATTAATCAAGGAAAATGAAGCAAGAGTAAAGGAAGAATCTGAAAAGAGAGCTAAGGACATAATTGTTAATGCAATTCAAAAATGTTCAACAGATCATGTTTCAGAGACTACAATTTCAGTTGTAAATCTTCCTAATGATGAAATGAAAGGTAGAATTATTGGTAGAGAGGGAAGAAATATTAGAACAATAGAAACTCTCACTGGTGTTGATTTGATTATAGACGATACACCTGAAGCAGTAATTCTTTCAAGTTTTGATCCAATTAGAAGAGAAGTTGCAAGAATTGCACTTGAAAAGCTGATTGTAGATGGACGTATTCATCCGGCCAGAATCGAAGAGATGGTTGAGAAAGCTCAAAAAGAAGTTGAAACAATGATTAGGGAAGAGGGTGAAGCAGCATCCTTAGAAGTTGGAGTACATGGATTACATCCTGAACTTATAAAACTCTTAGGAAGAATGAAGTTCAGAACAAGTTATGGACAGAATGCCTTAAAGCATTCAATTGAAGTTGCTCATTTATCAGGGTTGATAGCAGCTGAAATCGGATTAGATGTTCGAGTTGCTAAGAGAGCAGGTTTATTACATGATATAGGTAAATCTGTTGACCACGATATGGAAGGAACACATATTCAGTTAGGTGTTGATATTTGTAGAAAATACAAAGAATCTGCAATTGTAATTAATGCAGTTGAAGCACATCATGGTGATGTTGAACCTGAAAGCCTTATTGCCTGTGTAGTTCAGGCAGCTGATGCGATTTCAGCGTCAAGACCGGGTGCTAGAAGAGAGACACTTGAAACATACACAAACAGATTAAAACAGTTAGAAGATATTACGGACTCATTTGAAGGAGTTGAGAAGTCTTTTGCTATTCAGGCAGGAAGAGAGATTCGAGTTATGGTAGTACCTGAGAAAGTATCTGATGCTGATATGGTACTCATGGCAAGAGATATTTCTAAACAGATAGAAGCTGAGTTAGAATATCCTGGTCAGATTAAAGTTAACGTAATTCGTGAAAGCAGAGTAACAGATTATGCTAAATAGATTTTAATTACATAATCATTCGGCTATACGAAATAATACTTTATAAAATTATAAAAAAGTGCAAGTCAATTGCACTTTTTTTTTATTATGATATACTTTTACAGAAAAGATGTTGGAGGTAAATATATATGGCTAAAATTGGATTTATCGGAATGGGTAATATGGGATATGCAATGTTAAAGGGTGCCTTACGTGAATTTGATGTACAGGATATTGTATTTTATGATGTAAATGTAGATAGAATGAAGCAGGTTTCTAATGAAACTAAAGTTGATTATCTTGATTCTAATGTACATGTTGTACGTAGTGTTAAATATTTAATACTTGCGGTTAAACCTCAGTTTTATAATGATGTCTTAAAAGATATAGCAGATGAAATAGAAAAAGAAAATGTTGTTATTTCCATCGCACCGGGAATTACAATTAAACAATTGAAAGACAGAATTGGATTTGATGCAAGAATTGTTAGAGCAATGCCCAATACTCCGGCGTTAGTTGGTGAAGGTATGACAGGAGTTGCTTATAATCCTACAGAATTTAATCTGGAGGAAAAACATATTATTGAAAAGATATTTAAAGCAATTGGTAAGATGAAAATTGTTAATGAAAAACTTATGAGTGCAGTTACATGTGCTAGTGGAAGTTCACCAGCATATGTATTTATGTTTATTGAAGCACTTGCAGATGGAGCAGTAAGATGTGGTATGAGCAGACAGGATGCATATGAATTTGCAGCTCAGACAGTTTACGGCTCAGCAAAGATGGTTTTAGAAACAAAGGCACATCCGGGAATCTTAAAAGATATGGTTTGTTCGCCGGCAGGAACAACAATAGATGCTGTTAAGGTTTTAGAAGATAATGGATTTAGAAGTGCAATTATGAAAGCAACAGAAGCTTGTTTTGATAAGTGTGAAAATATAAAATAATTTGTCGTTTTTTATAAATGCCTATTTGATTTTTGAAATATGGAGTGGAGAAATATATGAAGGAGTTTAATAGAATAAACAGAGAAATTGTTTATAAAGGTGCCATAATTGATTTTTGTAAGGATACAATTATTACACCGAAGAATCATACTGTGAAATGGGATTTGATAAAACATAAAGGTGCTGCAGCAATTATTCCTGTAACGAATGATGGAAGAATAATTATGGTGAGACAGTGGAGAAATGCAGTAGACAAGTTTTCATTGGAAATTCCGGCAGGAGGTTTAGATGGAGCAAATGAACCTACTAAAGTATGTGCAGCCCGTGAACTTGAAGAGGAAACAGGTTATACATCTGAAAAAATCGAATTTTTACAGACATTAATTCCTGCAATAGCATATTCTCAGGAAAAAATAGATGTATATGTTGCTTTTGATTTAAAAGAGTCTCAGCAGAATTTCGACGAAGACGAAGATATTACATTAGAAATATATTCTGTAGAGGAATTGTTAGAAAAGATTATGAAAAATGAAATTAACGATGCCAAAACTGTTTCGGCAATCTTAACGTATTATAATAAGTATTGTTGTAATAAGTGATAAAATAAATGTAATTGCATATTATATAATACACTTTAATGAAGAGTGATTATATGGTAAGATGGCAGTTCTCAAAAACTAAATTTAGAATCTGTGCATTTATACTCGGAAATATTATAGGATTTATGATGTTTAGGTATTTATGGACAGATTCTTATTTTGTAAATAAATATTGTGAAAGTTTGTTGATAGATAGAAAGTTTGTTCAAATAAAATTAGATAGTATGATTTTTTTTACTATATATTACGAAATGAAAAAAATGATATTTCTAAATTTTATTGGAATAACGAAATATAGAAAATATTTTATAGATATATATATTGTTTATGTTGGTTTAACTTTTATGATTCAGTTATGTATGTTATTGAAAAGACCCGGGTTCATTTTCATAGTATCAGTATTCATATATATATTGGAAAAAAGTCTTCAATTGCTTTATGTTCTTTTTATCGAAAAATATATGATTAATTATGAACAACAAACAAAAACAAACATAAAATATAAATGCGTTATTATGGGAAATCTCCTTTTCATAAATATAGGATTTATAGGAATTCTTAGTTCATTTATTGCATTTATATTTAAAATTATATTTTTTTAATAAAATATTTTGACCAATATGTAGTTGATTAAAAATGAATCAAACGATATATAGTGTATTTATTGCAAAAATAATATATTTATATAATTTTGAATGTAAATAGATGCAAAAATGTGTTTGATTTTATCGTAAAAGAAATATATAATTAATAGTAATCGACTATAAAATGACACATAATATGCGACTATAAAATCTTTTGTGTGATGTTGTTTTAGGATGAATTAGGAGACGGAATATGCATTTGGAAATTGAAAAATTTATAATAAAATTGCATAAAGAAAAAGATATTTCTGAAAATACTGAATTATCATACAGAAGAGATTTGAAGAAACTTGTGGATTATTTAGAAAATAAAGGAATAAATGATTTTGAACAGATAAATGAGAGTGATTTAGTTGGATATGTTGAATGTTTGCATAAATTAGGACGTAAATCATCTACTATAACAAGATCAATAGTAAGTATAAAATCCTTTTTTAACTATCTGTTTAACGAGGGATTGGTCGAGAAAAACTATGCCTTAAAATTAGTAGCTCCTAAAATAGAAAAACATGCACCTAATGTATTGACTTTAAATCAGGTTGATGCACTTTTAAGTGCACCTAGTGGAGATACTCCAAAAGAATTGAGAGATAAAGCAATGCTAGAATTACTTTATGCTACAGGAATGAGAGTTACAGAGATTATAACATTAGAATTAAAAGATGTTAATCTTGAGTTAGAATATGTAGTTTGTCATGACAGAACAAAAGAAAGAATGATTCCATTTGGTAGCGATGCAAAAAAAGCATTAATAATGTATCTGAGAAATGGAAGAGATTATTTGCTTGGCGATAATGAAAGTGATTGCCTGTTCCTTAATTGCTCAGGAAAAACGATGAGCAGACAGGGCTTTTGGAAAATTATAAAACAGTATGGTAATAAAGCGGAAATAGAGATGGAAATCACTCCGCATGTGTTAAGACATACATTTGCAACACATTTAATTAATAATGGTGCAGCATTAAAGTCTGTACAGGTTATGCTTGGACATTCAGATGTGTCAACAACCCATATGTATTTGAATGCTGAAAACAGGCAGATAAGGGAAGCTTATGATAGGGCACATCCTAAAGCATAGGTTATATAAAAGAGTAATTAGTATATATGAATTGAATGCAATAAATAAAACTGTGGTTGATAAAGCCATGGTTTTTATTATCCGGTAAAGTTTTAGATAGTTTAATATAGAAAAATCCGACAGTACTAAAATGTCTGTCGGATTTTTATTTCATCAAGCTTGATCAGCAATTTCGTAAATTAATTCTTTAGATAAGTCCCAACCTAAACATGGATCAGTAATAGATTTACCATATGTATGTTCAAATAATGGCTGATTTCCGTTTTCAATATAACTTTCAATCATAAGACCTTTAACGAATTTCTTCATATCGTCAGAATGTTTTCTGTTATGCATTACTTCTTTAGCTATTCTAATCTGTTCTAAATAGTTTTTGTTTGAATTAGAATGGTTTGTATCAATAATAACTGCAGGATTTGCAAATCCCTTGTCCATATATGAATCATGTAAATTAATTAAATCTTCATAATGATAGTTAGGGATGCACTGACCATATTGGTTTACGGCACCTCTTAATATAGCGTGTGTTAAATCGTTTCCGGATGTCTGAACGTCCCATCCTCTATAGATGAAAGAATGACCACATTGTGCAGCTTCAATTGAATTTAACATGATTGAAATATCTCCACTTGTTGGATTTTTCATTCCGACAGGAATGTCAATTCCACTTGCAGTTAAACGATGCTGCTGATCTTCAACAGATCTTGCACCAATAGCTACATATGATAAGCAGTCTGAAAAATATCTGTAATTTTCAGGATATAACATTTCATCTGCTAAAGGTAACTTAGTATCTTCCATTAACTTTAAGAATAACTGTCTTATTGTGATTAACCCTTGAAGCAAATCAGGTTTCTTTTCAGGATCAGGCTGATGTAACATACCTTTATATCCCTTACCTGTTGTACGAGGTTTGTTTGTGTAAACTCTTGGAATGATAAGAAGTTTATCTTTAACTTCTTCCTGAATTTTAGCAAGTCTTGAAATGTAGTCTTCAACAGCTTCCTGATTGTCAGCTGAGCAAGGACCAATGATTAATAAAAATTTGTTAAGTTCGCCTGTGAAAACTTTGCGAATTTCTTCATCATTTAATTTTTTTTGTTTTGCGACTTCATCTGACACCGGATACATTGTTTTGATTTCCAATGGAGTCGGAAGTTTTCTGAAAAATTCATAACTCATAATTTTGCTCTCCTTTAGTAAAAGTCGTTATAGGATGTATGGGAATAAAATTATTTCTGGTTTAATCAGAATAAAAATATTGATTAAATATAATCAACTCACTTATTAGAAAATGCTTTTATTCAATGCATTTTTGATTAAAAATAATCAATTATAAGATAAAATTCACCATATAAGGTAATTGAAGGTTACCCATCGCTAACGCTCATTATACCATATAAATTTAATTCTTCAATAAAGAAAAAATATGCCATCATATTTTTATTTTAAAAGTAAAAGTAGTATAATAAATATATAAAATGATGTAAAAAGTTAGATTAAGATTAATTTGTCTACACATCTAGAGCAATATTTTGTTTGTGGAGGTGGTTTAAATGTTAAACAGAGTAATTTGGATTATATTAGATAGTGCAGGTATAGGTGAACTTCCGGATGCTGATAAATTTGGAGATGAAGGTGCGGACACATTTGGACATATTTATGAATCAAAAGAGGGGTTTGGACTTCCTAATTTAGAAAAACTTGGGATTGGGAATATACAAGGTGTGAATAAAAATATTAGAAATGTAGTAAATCCTGTTGGAATATATGGTAAAGCTATGGAGAAATCTAAAGGAAAGGATACAACAGTTGGTCATTGGGAAATGACGGGGATAATTACGGAGACTCCTTTTAAAGTATATCCAAATGGTTTTAATGAAAAAATAATAAATAAGTTTATAGAATCTTCAAATTTACCGGGTATATTATGTAATAAGGTTGGTTCGGGAACGAAAGTAATAGAAGAATATGGAGTGGAACATATTAAGACAAAGAAACCAATTGTATATACCTCAGCTGACAGTGTTTTTCAGGTGGCATGTCATACATCTGTTTACAGCTTGGATGAATTATATGAAATGTGTGAAAATGCCAGAAAGATTCTTTGTGGAGATGATAGCGTGGCAAGAGTAATTGCCAGACCATTTAATGGTGAACCGGGGAACTTTGTAAGAACAAGTGATAGAAGAGACTTTTCGGTTAAACCATCAGACTCTAATTTGCTTAAAATATTACAAAACAATGGAATTAGTGTTACGGCAGTTGGAAAAATAAATGATATATTTTGTGGAAGCGGGATAGAAAAGGCAATTCATACAACGGATAATATGGATGGCGTAAATAAAACATTAGATGAAATGAAAGAACTAGAAAAGGGGCTTATATTTACAAATTTAGTAGAGTTTGATTCAAAATGGGGACACAGAAGAAATGTAGAAGGTTATGGACAGGGACTTATTGATTTTGATAGCAGATTGCCTCAAATAATTGATAATTTAAGGAATAATGATTTACTTATAATTAATGCAGACCATGGCTGTGACCCTACTTTTAAAGGAACTGATCATACAAGAGAATATATTCCTGTTATTGCATATTCTAAGAATTGTAAAAATGGAGTAGATTTGGGAATATTGAATTCATTTTCTGATATTGGAGCTACAATAGCAGAAATATTTGGTGTAAAAATAAGCAATGGTGAAAGTTTTTTAAATAAAATTCTTTAGCATTGTTTTAGTTGAAAAATATAATGATTAGAGTACAAAAATGGATTTTGCTATTTGAGGATGTGTTTGCATTATTCCCATTTTTGATATTATATCATATGATTTTAGAGGATTGAACAGGAGGGTACTATATGGGAAAACAATATCATATACAGGTAGATGAAAATGACGTTGGAAGATATGTAATTCTTCCGGGAGACCCGGGCAGGTGTGAAAAAATAGCATCTCATCTAGATGATGCAAAGTTTATAAGCAGAAATAGAGAATTCGTTACGTATACAGGATATTTAGAAGGGAAAAAAGTTTCTGTTACTTCAACAGGAATTGGTGGCCCTTCAGCTGCAATAGCAATGGAAGAACTGGTTGCGTGTAAAGCGGATACATTTGTGCGTATAGGAACCTGTGGCGGAATTAACATGAAAGTAAAATCAGGAGATTGTGTTATTGCAACCGGAGCTATTAGAAATGAAGGGTTAAGTAGAGAATATGCACCAATTGAATTTCCAGCTGTTCCAGATTTTTCTATTGCAACTGCATTAGTTAATGCTTGCAAAAAAAATAAAATAGTGTATCATTGTGGAGTGGTACAATGTAAAGATTCTTTTTATGGACAGCATGCACCTGAGCGAATGCCGGTGTCTTATGAACTGCTAAATAAATGGAAAGCATGGAAACGTTTGGGAGTGCTTGCAAGTGAAATGGAATCAGCTGCATTGTATACAGTTGCAGCGACTTTAGGCGTTAGATGTGGTTCTGTGTTTAATGTAGTATGGAATCAGGAAAGAAAGAAGGCAGGATTTGTAGAAGAGGATTGTCTTAATACCGAAAAGGCTATAAAAGTTGCTGTAGATGCTATAAAAATTTTAATAGAGGAAGACAGGGATGTTAGATAACATTAAAAAAGCAAAAGAGGAATTAATTAAAGTAAAACATTTTTTTAAGGAAACTTATAATAAACATATAATTTATATGTATATTACTGTTGCATTACTAGTTAATCTTATTATTGAAATGTTGGCAAGAGGTTCTTTCCTAAAAGGAATTTTTTATCTTATTTCAAGCCCATATGTTTTTATATGTAATTCGATAATAATTTTAATGACGTTGTCAGTTACATTACTGATGAGACGAAGATTTTTTGGTATATCAATTATATCGATTGTTTGGATTATATTTGGTATAGCCAACTGTGTATTGCTATCGTATAGAGTTACACCATTTACTGCGGTAGACATGATGCTTATTGATAGTGCATTGGATGTAATGAATAAATATTTAAATACTTTTGCATACATACTTATTATAGCTTTAGCGATTTTAGCAGTTGTAGGATTAGTATTTGTTTGGATTAAAGTACCTAAAGTAAATCATAAAATTAATTATGTTCGTAACATAATAGCAATAGCAATTATATGGGTGATAGGTTTTGGCGCAATTAATTTAGGAATTGCTTCATCATTATTGTCAGCTAAATTTGGAAATCTGGCTGACAGTTACAGAGACTATGGTTTTGTTTACTGCTTTACTAACAGTTTGGTTAATACAGGTGTAGATAAGCCGGCAGACTATTCAGATAAAACAATAAAAAGTTTGACTGCAGATGTAGAAGAAACGAAGGTAAAGAAAAAGCCTAATATAATATTTTTGCAGTTAGAGTCATTTTTTGATATTAACAATATGACAAATATAACTTTTTCTGAAAATCCGGTTCCATATTTTGAAAGCCTGATGGAACAGTATCCAAGTGGATATTTAGATGTTCCAATTGTAGGTGCAGGAACTGTAAATACAGAATTTGAAGTTATGACAGGAATGAATCTGGATGATTTTGGCCCTGGTGAATATCCTTTTAAAACAATTTTAAAAGAGACAACATGTGAAAGTATAGCATATAACTTAAAGGAATATGGTTATGCTACTCATGCAATTCATGATAATACAGCAACTTTTTATAGTAGAAATGTAGTATTTTCAAATTTAGGATACGATACATTTTCAAGTATAGAAACAATGAATATTGATGACTTTACTCCTATGGGTTGGGCAAAAGATTATTTCCTTACAGATGAAATAGTTGCAGCACTTGACTCTACAGAAGAACAGGATTATATTTATACAATTTCTGTACAGGGACACGGAAGTTATCCTACTGAAGGAGACTATGATTATCCGATTACTGTAAGTGGATTAGATGATCAGGCAAAGACAAATCAGTATCAGTATTATGTTTGGCAGATAAATGAAATGGATAAATTTATACAGAAACTTGTGGAAACTCTTTCTAAGAGAGACGAAGATACAATATTAGTTATGTATGGAGATCATTTGCCAAGTTTAGGTATAACGGAATCAGAACTTGTAAATGGTGATGTATATCAGACACAGTATGTTATCTGGTCTAATTTTAAGACAAAATACGAAGACGAAGATATAGAAGCATACCAGTTACAGTCAAAAATTCTTGGCGGATTAAATATGACTGCAGGTACAATCAATAATTATACACAAAAGCACAAGAATGATGATGATTATGCAGATGGTTTACAAAATCTTGAATATGACAGCTTGTATGGGGATCATTTGCTTTATGGTGGTGATAATCCATATGTAGCAACAGATATTCAGTTTGGTCTTACAAAGGTGTCTGTTTCATCAATTTCGCCAATGAATGATGGAAGTGGAACAGTTTATATTTATGGAAAGAACTTCACAAATTATAGTAAAGTTTATATAAATGACGAAAAAGTTTCTACTGTATTTATTGATGATAGCACATTAATGATAAATTATGGCGATTTGAAAGATGGAGACAGTTTCTCTGTATACCAGCAGAATTCAGATACTCATGTGTTGAAGAAGACAGATCCGATTATTTTTGAATCGGAAAATCTGGCAATGCCACAGGAAGAAACAACAATTCCTGAGACAACCGTACCTGAAACTAAGAAAAATAGAAAGAATAAAAAAAATAAAGAATAATTTTAATGAAACTCCATTACAATGTTATATAGGTTGTAATGGAGTTTTTTATGAAGAAAATAATTATATACATACTTTGTGTTTGTCTGATGTTTACATTTATCTTTAGTAAAAGTGTCTTTGCAAAAAACAACAAAAATGAAACTGTTGAAAATTCATCAATAGAAAAAGAAATAACAGCTAAGGCGGCAGTACTGATGGAGCCTGAATCTAAAACAATTTTGGTAAACAAAAATGGGGATGAGAAATTATGTCCGGCAAGTATAACAAAAATAATGACGCTATTACTTATTTTTGAAGAATTAGAAGCGGGTAAAATTAAATTGGATGATATGGTAACGACAAGTGAACACGCAAAAAGCATGGGTGGTTCACAAGTGTTTTTGGAAACAGGAGAACAGCAAAGTGTGGAAACACTAATTAAATGTATTGTTGTTGCGTCAGGAAATGATGCCTCGGTTGCCATGGCTGAATACATAGCCGGTTCTGAAAGCGAATTTGTTGATAGAATGAATAAAAAAACTAAAGAACTAAATATGAATAATACTAATTTCGAAGATTGTTGTGGACTTACGGATTCTGATAACCATTATTCGAGTGCAAATGATGTGGCGATTATGTCTTCAGAATTAATTACAAAATATCCGCAGATATTTAAATATTCAACAATATGGATGGAAACCATAATTCATAAAACGGATAAGGGGGAAAAGGAGTTTGTTCTGTCAAATACAAATAAATTACTTAAAACAAATGATTGCATAAAGGGGTTAAAGACAGGAAGCACATCAAAAGCAAAATATTGCGTATCTATTGTAGGGCAGAAAAATGATGTCACATTGGTGTCGGTAATAATGGCAGCGCCTGACTATAAAACAAGATTTTCTGAGTCAGAAAAACTGATTAATTATGGATTCTCAAAATGCAAATTTTATAAGGATGAAAATGTGCATAAAAGTAATGTGAAAATAAAGAATGGTAAAAAAGAATACGTAAAATCAGGGGTTAAAAATAAATTTTCATATGTAGAAATCAAGGACAGAGATATTAGCAACATTAAAAGCAAAGATAAGATTAAAACTAATATTAAGGCTCCGGTTAAAAAGGGGGATAAACTTGGTGTATGCGAATATTTTATTGACAAAGAAAAAATAGGAGAAACAGAAATAATATCGTATGAAAATGTAGAAAAGAATAATTTTATAACAGAATATTTAAAAATGTTTAAAAATGTATTTAGATGCTGCATTTAAAAATGAGTTGAAAAAATACATGAATTTATGTAAAATTAACAATGATATTAATTTGAAAGAGTAAGATACATGGAATTAGAAGTAAAACTTGAAGTGTTTGAAGGACCATTAGATTTGCTTTTGCATTTGATAGAAAAAAATAAAGTAGACATTTATGACATACCTATTGTTGAAATTACAAGACAATATTTAGAGTACGTAAGTAAATTAGCAGAAGAAAATCTTGACCTTGCCAGCGAATTTCTGGTAATGGCATCAACGTTAATTGATATAAAATGTAAAATGCTGTTGCCTAAAGAAGTTGATGAAGATGGTGAAGAAATTGATCCGAGAGCAGATTTGGTTCAAAAATTAATCGAATATAAAATGTATAAATATGCAGCTATAGAACTTAAAGATATGCAGCTTTATGCGGGAAAGTCACTATATAAAGAACCGACAATTCCTGAAGAAGTTGCAAAATATCAACCGCCTGTAGATTTAGATGAAATTTTAAAGGATGTTGATTTAAATAAGTTAAAAGAAATTTTTGATACAGTAATTAAACGCCAGATAGATAAGATTGACCCTGTAAGAAGTAAATTTGGTAAAATTGAAATGGAGGAGGTCAGCCTTACTGATAAAATAACTTATGTGAAAAAAGTAGCTGTAAAAAAGCATAAATGCAGCTTTAAACAGTTGCTTGAAAACCAGACATCAAAAATGGAAGTTATAGTTACATTCCTGGCAGTATTAGAACTGATTAAAGTGGGAGAGATTAATGTAAGTCAGGAAAAGACATTTGATGATATAATTATTAGCACAAAGGAATGAGTAGGTGTAAGATTTAATGGAAACAAATAATTATGAAGCTGCCATAGAAGCAATATTATTTACTATGGGAGAATCAGTAGAAATAGATAAGATTGCAAAGGCCTTAGAATTAACTAAAGCTCAAGTTAAAAAGATTGTTGCAAATATGCAGAAAGAACTTGAAAGTGATTCAAGAGGAATTAGAATAATCGAGTTAGAAAATGCATATCAGTTATGTACTAAACCTGAAATGTATGATTATTTAATAAAAGTTGCAAAGCAACCAAGAAGACAGGTGCTTACGGATGTAATGATGGAAACACTTTCTATTATTGCGTATAAGCAGCCAATTACAAAATCTGAGATTGAAAGCATCAGAGGAGTAAAAAGTGATTTTGCAGTCAATAAACTAGTTGAATACGAATTGGTTCAGGAGGTTGGAAGATTAGATACTCCGGGTAGACCATTACTTTTTGGTACTACAGAAGAATTTTTGAGAAGGTTTGGAGTTGACTCTTCAGAAAATCTACCTGAGATTAATCCTGATGTTATAGAAGAAATAAAAGAAGAAGCAGAAAAAGAAGTTTCTCTTAAATCAAATGACTAAAAGATAAAGTAGCAAAGAAGCTGGAATATAAATCTGGCTTCTTTATTTTTTTAATTAGTATGTAAAATATGACCAGGGGGAGTTATGTCTAAAAAAAGTATTTATAGATTGATAAGTTTTTGCATAACGATAATTATCGCATGTAATATACTTTGTATTTGTAAAATAAATGCTGATGAGGAAAAAGTAGTAAAATACGCAAAGTCTGCTGTTTTAATAGATGGGGACTCAGGTAGAATTTTGTATGAAAAATCTGCACACAATAAAGTGTCTGTGGCAAGCACGACTAAAATTATGACATGTATAATAGTAATCGAAAATGGAAATCTTGGTGATATGGTTACTCCGTCTGATTATGCGATAGCTATGCCAAAGGTTAAAATGCATTTAGACTCAAAAGATAAATATAAACTTGAAGACTTACTATACGCAATGATGTTAGAGTCATATAATGATGTCGCTGTAGCAGTCGCTGAGCATATAGCTGGAAGTGTTGAAAAATTTGCAGAGTTAATGAATATTAAAGCAAAAGATATTGGAATGAAGGATACAAATTTTGTTACACCAAATGGGCTTGATGCCAAAAATCAATATTCAACTGCTTACGATATGGCTCTTTTAGGCATGTATGCAACAAATAATGAACTGTTTGTAAAAATCACAAATACAAGAAACTATTCTTTTGCAAGCGAAAACGGAAGAAGAGTTTCTGTAAGTAATAAAGATGCGTTTCTAGATAAAATGAGTGATGCAATAGGTATAAAGACAGGATTTACAGGAAATGCAGGATATTGTTTTGTAGGTGCTTTAAAAAATGAAAATAAAAAACTAATTTCATGTGTTCTTGCATGTGGATGGCCACCTAATAAAGGATATAAATGGAATGACACTTTAAGCTTGATGAAATATGGTGAAAATTATAATTATAAAGAAATAGTCGATATACAGAATGATTTTGTTAAATACGATGTTAGGAATGGGGTAGAAAATATATTAAATACATATACGAATGAAAAATTTGGATTGCTGCTTAGAAATGACGATAAAGTTGATAAAAAGATAGTAATAACCAAAAAGAATGCACCAATTTTTAAGAATGAAGTTGTTGGATACGAAAATATATATGTAAATAATATTAAAATAAAAGCTATAGAGATTAAGGCAAAACATAATATTAAAAAGTATGAATTTAAATATTGTTTAAAAAAATTTTTTTTGATATTTTTTTCTTTAATTTAAATCAAATAGGTGTAGTGATATACAAGATTTTAAACGCCAATGATATAAATTAAAATGTTTTACTTTAATATTTATATGTGGTATATTTATACCAAATTTGTATTTTAAAAATAGTATATTTTAAATAAACAAATTGAAATTAATAGATACAATTTCTTATTATTGATTATAAGTAGCAGGAAGAACAGGAGAGTTTATGAAGTTTACAAAGATGGAAGGTTGCGGAAATGATTATGTTTACGTAAACGGATTTGAAGAAAAAATTGATAATCCCAATGAAGTTGCTATAGCAGTTAGTGACAGACATTTTGGAATAGGTTCAGACGGACTTATAATAATTAATCCATCAGAAGTAGCTGATTTTAAAATGTGTATGTACAATGCTGACGGTTCAGAAGGAAAGATGTGTGGAAACGGAATCCGTTGCGTGGCAAAATATGTTTATGATTTTAAACTAACAGATAAAGATGTAATAACAGTTGAAACTTTATCAGGAATTAAGACTTTAAAATTAAATGTTGAAAATGGAAAAGTTAAAACTGTCAGAGTAAATATGGGAGCACCAATTCTTGAGTGCGATAAAGTCCCGGTTAAATATGACGATGAAAAGATGATTAATAAGCCTGTAAAGGTAGATGGAAAGACATTTAACATAACATGCGTTTCAATGGGTAATCCTCACGCAGTTACATTTATAAATGATACAGATAATCTTGAAATAGAAAAAATCGGACCTAAGTTTGAAAATAATGAAATTTTCCCAGATAAAGTAAATACGGAATTCATTCAGATTATTGATAAGAAGACAGTAAAAATGAGAGTGTGGGAAAGAGGCTCAGGTGAAACTTTTGCATGTGGAACAGGAGCTTGCGCAAGCGTAGTTGCAAGTGTGTTAAACAGACTTACAGAAAATAAGGTAACTGTAAAACTATTAGGTGGAGAATTAGAGATTGAATATAATCAGGATGAAAATACTGTATATATGACAGGACCTGCAAGAGTTGTTTTTACGGGAGAATATGATATATAAAATGAAAGGAACATTAGACTGTTAAGTCTATGCATGGAAAATAATATGAAATTATCAGATTTACTCACAGATATAGAATATGTGCTTGTACAGGGCAATTTAGATATTGATATAAATAATATAGTGTATGATTCAAGAAAGGCACAGAAAGATGATGTGTTTGTGTGCATAAAAGGAACAGGCGTAGATGGGCATAAATTTATACCACAAACAATTGAAAAAGGAGTTACGGCTTTAATAGTTACTGATGAAGTTAAGGCCCCTGAAAATATAACTGTTGTAAAAGTTAATGACGACAGAAAAGCGCTAGCTTATATGTCTGCTGCCTATTTTGGATATCCTGCTAATAAATTAAAAACAATTGGAATAACAGGAACTAAAGGAAAGACAACAACTACATATATGATACGTCAGGTATTAGAAAGTGTTGGAATAAAAACAGGCTTAATTGGAACAATAGAAACAATTATTGGAGATAAAAAAATACCTGCAAGCAACACAACGCCTGAATCATATGTTGTACAACAAAGTTTTGCAAAGATGGTTGAAGAGGGATGCGAATGTGTTGTTATGGAAGTATCATCTCAAGGATTAAAACAAAACAGAGTTGCAGGAATTCAATTTGATTATGGAGTTTTTACAAATATAGAACCAGATCACATCGGTCCTAATGAACATGCAGATTTTAACGAATATGCACATTGTAAGGGATTGCTTTTAAAACAATGCAAACATGGAATAATAAATGCAGATGCGGACTTCTTAGATAAGATATTAGATGGTCATACATGTGATATTGAAACATACGGCATTGATAATGAATGTGATCTTAAGGCTAATGATATTGAATTGTTTACAAAACCGGGATGCTTATGCGTATCTTATAATTTATCAGGAGAATTATCATTCCCTGTAGAAATTCATATACCCGGAAAATTTAGTGTATATAATTCATTATGTGCTATTGCTATATGCAAACATTTTACTAACAGCATTGAAGATATTAAGAAGGCTTTGATTGATGTAAAAGTTAAGGGAAGAGTTGAAATTATTCCGGTTTCAAAGAGATTTACATTAATGATTGATTATGCTCATAACGCTATGAGTTTAGAAAGTTTAATTACGAGTCTTAAAGAATATAATCCGAAAAGAATAGTTACATTATTTGGCTGTGGTGGAAATCGCTCAACTGAAAGAAGATTTGAAATGGGAGAAGTTTCATCTAAATTATCAGATTTAACAATTGTTACATCTGATAATCCTAGATTTGAAGAACCTATGGATATTATAAATGATATTATTACGGGAATTAAGAAAGCTGATGGAGAATATGTTGTAGTTCCGGATAGAAAAGAAGCAATAAAATACGCTATTGTTAATGCAAATGATGGAGATGTTATTGTTCTTGCTGGAAAAGGACATGAAGATTATCAGGAAATTAAAGGTGTAAAATATCCGATGGATGAGAGAGTTCTTATTGATGAAATTATCAATGAAGATGAAGTAAAGAAAATATTATAAATAAGACGAAAGAGAGATTGATATGTGTGGAATATGTGGATTTGCAGGAAAAGTAAATAACAGCAGAGATGTTCTTAAAACTATGATGGATAAGATAGCACACAGAGGACCGGATGATGAAGGTATGTATGTAGACAATGATGTGGCTATTGGGCATAGAAGACTTAGCATTATTGATTTAAGTCATGGCGCACAGCCTATGTATAATGAAACAGGCGATATTGCAATTGTATTTAACGGTGAAATATATAATCACTTAGAAATCAGAAAGGATTTGATTGCTAAAGGACATACATTTGCAAATGACTCTGATACAGAATGTCTTATACATGGATACGAAGAATATGGTACAGAATTACTTGGAAAATTAAGAGGAATGTTTTCTTTTGTTATCTGGGATACTAATAAAAAACTTATGTTTGGTGCAAGAGACCACTTTGGCATAAAGCCATTCTATTATTCATTGTTTAATGATAATTTTATATTTAGTTCTGAAACAAAAGCAATATTAGAATTTCCGGGATTTAAAAAAGAAGTTAATGAAGAAGCTCTTGAACAGTATTTAAGTTTTCAGTATTCTGTTCTTCCTGAAACATTCTTTAAAGGAATATATCGTCTGCCGGCAGGACATTACCTTATATTTAAAGATGGAAAACTCGAAGTCCAAAGATATTTTGATCCAATGATGGAACCGGCAGAAAGTGGAGATTTAGAAAAAACAGTAGGTGAAATTGAGAATGTTGTTAAAGATACAATTAACGCTCATATGATTGCTGATGTAGAGGTAGGTTCACTTTTGTCAAGTGGTGTTGATTCAAGTTATGTCGTTTCGGAATTTCCGGGTAAGAAGACATTTACAGTTGGATTTCTTGATAAAAACAGTAAATATAATGAAATCAGATATGCCGAAAGTCTTGTAAAAGAATTAGGCAAGGAAAATTATAATAAAACAATTGACAGTGATGAGTATTTTAATTCGATTCCTACAGTTATGTATTATATGGATGAGCCTTTAGCAGATCCCTCATGTATAGCACTTTATTTTGTTGATCAGGTCGCTGCAGAACAGATTAAAGTTGTTCTTTCAGGTGAGGGTGCTGATGAGTTCTTTGGTGGATATAATATTTATCATGAACCTTTGTCTCTTAAAGGATATCAGAAACTTCCAAAAGGACTTAGAAAAGGACTCGCAGCTATAGCTAAAAAGTTACCTGATATAAAGGGAAGAGATTTTATAATCAGAGGCAGTAAAGATGTTGAAGAAAGATTTATTGGAAATGCCAATATGTTCTCAGTTGAAGAAAGGGAAAAGTATTTGAAACATCCAATTACTCATATTCCACCTAAAGATATTGTGGCTTCAACATATAAAAAAGTAGAAGGCTTAAATGATATCGCTAAAATGCAGTATATTGATACAAATTTCTGGTTACAGGGCGACATTTTACTTAAAGCAGATAAAATGAGTATGGCTCATTGCCTTGAATCAAGAGTTCCGTTCCTTGATGTAAAAGTATTTGATTATGCAAAGAAACTTCCAATAGATTTTAGATGTAATGAAGAAGCTACAAAGAGAGCTTTTAGAATTGCAGCCAAAAGACATTTACCGGAAGCTACCGCCAATAAAAAGAAACTTGGATTCCCGGTTCCAATCAGAGTTTGGTTAAAAGAAGATAAATATTACAATAAAGTATATGAAATGTTTACAAGTGATGTTGCAAATAAATACTTCAATACAGAATTACTTGTAAAATTATTAGAAGACCACAAAGCAGACAAAGCAGATAACAGTAGAAAGATTTGGACAATTTACGTTTTCCTTGTTTGGTATAACGTATATTTTGTTGAAGAGGATTTTAAACCTATTAATGATGAATGGGTTAAAAATAGAATAAAAACTGCCTAGAAATATTTGGAAAAATAACTTGATATTTGACTGAAAACAGTATAATCTATATAAGGCAGAAATTTGGTTGTAACACACAGATTACTGTGTGTAAATTATAATAAAATGGAGGACTGATTATGAGTACAACAGCAAAAGTATCAGCAAGACAGAGAATTGAATCTATTCTTGATGATAACAGTTTTGTTGAAATTGGAGCTTTAGTTAAGGCTAGAAGTACAGATTTCAACATCAAAACCAACGATACTCCATCTGATGGTGTAATAACCGGATATGGTATTGTCAACGGTAAACTTGTGTACATTTATAGCCAGGATGCATCAGTTATTGGTGGATCAGTTGGAGAAATGCATGCAAAGAAAATAGTTAATCTTTATAATATGGCTATGAAGACAGGTGCGCCTGTAATTGGACTTGTGGACAGCACAGGTTTAAGACTTCAGGAAGCTGTTGATGGATTAAATGCATTTGGAGAAATTTACTTAAAGCAGGCAATGGCTTCAGGCGTTATTCCAATGATTACAGCAGTATTTGGTAGCTGTGGTGGTGGATTAAGCGTTGTTTCTTCAATGGGAGATTTCACATTTATGGAAGGTGAAAAGGCAGAATTATTTGTTAACTCACCTAACGCAATTAATGAAAACCGTAAAGAAGTATGTGATAGTGCTTCTGCTAAATTCCAGAGCGAAAGCGGTACAGTTGATTTTGTAGGTACAGAATCAGAAATATTTGAAGGAATCAGAGACTTAGTTTCTATACTTCCATCAAATAATGAAAAGGCTGATTATGAAGAAGAATGTGAAGACGATTTAAACAGAGCATGTGAAGGAATGGAAAATTGCGTTGAAGATACATTAATTGCAATTTCAAATATTTCTGATAATGGTTATGTATTCGAAGTTAAAAAAGCATATGCTCCTGAAATGCTTACAGCATTTATTAAAGTAAACGGAGCAACAGTAGGTGTAGTTGCAAATAGAACAAAAGTATATGATGATGATATGAATGTTGCTGCTGAATACGAAGCTAAATTAACAGTTGGTGGATGTAAGAAGGCTGCAGAATTTGTTGAATTTTGCGATGCATTCGGAATTGCAATTTTAACATTAACAAATGTTGATGGATTTAAGGCAACAATGTGTCAGGAAAAACATGGTGCTAAAGCAACTGCTAAACTTGTATACGCATTTGCTAATGCAACAGTTCCTAAAGTAAATATTTTAATTGGAAATGCAATGGGAAGCGCATATGTTGCAATGAACAGCAAGGCAATTGGAGCAGATGTTGTTTATGCATGGCCAACAGCTAAAGTTGGAATGATGGATGCTAAGAGTGCAGTACAGATTATGTATGCTGACGAAATTGAAAAGGCAGATGATGCATCTGTAATTATCAATGAAAAGACTAAAGAATATAACGAATTACAGTCTAATGTAATGTCAGCAGCTGCCAGAGGATATGTTGACAGCATAATCGAACCTGTTGATACAAGAAAATATGTTATTGGCGCATTTGAAATGCTCTATACAAAATATGAGAATCGTCCAGGTAAAAAACACGGCACAGTATAATATAAGGAGAGAAACATGAAAAAAATAATAAAATTGTTTTGTATCGTTTCTTGTCTGATGGTATGTTTTGCAGGTTGTGGAAAAGGTGATGATAAGGCTTCTTACAATGCACAGGATGTACGTGCTTATTTAGAAACTCAGGTTGCCGATATCTCTAAGGGAGAGGAAGAACCTGTTGATGACGAAACTGCTACATTCAAAAAAGAAGAAGGAATGTATAAGTCAGCTGTAGAATCTTGGAATAAATTAGCAGACGAATGTGGTAAGGCTACAGATTCAGTTTCTGATTTTGCTATAAATGAACAGAATGGCGAATTAGCCGTAACTGAAGTGATACAGTTTGAAGATAGAAAAGTGAATATTACTTCTACATTTGAAGAAAGCGATAATGGATATATTATGACAAGCTTGTCTTTTGACCCTATTTATTCAATGGGTGAAAAAATGGAACAGGCAGCTTTAAATACAGTAATGGGAATGGGAACAGTATTTGCTGTTTTAATTTTCATTTCAGCAATTATTTCATTATTTAAATTTATTCCGTCAATCATTGATTCTTTTGGTAAAAATAAGAAATCAGAAGAAAATAAAGAAACAGCAACAGAGTCAAAGGCTTCAGTTCCTGTTGTAGAACAACCGGTATCTGATGATGCGGAACTTATTGCAGTAATTGCAGCGGCAATTGCAGCGAGCGAAAACACAACAACAGACGGATTTGTAGTTCGTTCTATAAGAAAACGCTAGATACTTATGAATTATTTAGGAGGAAATAAAATGAAGAATTATACAATTACAGTTAATGGAAATGTATATGATGTAACAGTTGAAGAAACTGGAAGCACACCAAGTGCAGCTCCAGTTAGAAAAGCAGCACCAGCAGCTAAGGCAGCTCCTGCACCTGCAGCAGCACCAGCAGCAAGCGGAGCAGAAGGTTCAGTTAAGATTACAGCACCTATGCCTGGTAAAGTTTTATCTATCAGTGCAAATGTAGGTCAGGCTGTTAAAAGAGGCGATACAGTTTTAGTATTCGAAGCAATGAAAATGGAAAACACAGTTGTAGCTCCGGAAGATGGTACAGTTGCAAGCATTAGCGTTGCAGTTGGAGACAGCTTTGAAGCAGGTGCAGTTATCGCATCATTAAACTAATGGCCTTTTAGTCAGACTTGGAGGTAACATATGAATGTTTTAGATACATTGGAAAATTTGCTTAACCAGACAGCATTTATGAGTTTGACACCAGGAAACTACATAATGATTTTGGTAGCTTGTGTTTTCCTTTATTTAGCAATTAAAAAAGGATATGAACCATTATTATTGGTTCCTATTGCTTTTGGTATGCTTTTAGTAAATATGTACCCTGATATCATGCTTCATCCTGAGGATTCAGCAAACGGAACCGGTGGATTACTTTATTACTTCTATATTTTGGATGAATGGAGTATTTTGCCATCGCTTATTTTCCTTGGAGTAGGTGCGATGACAGACTTTGGTCCGTTAATTGCAAATCCAAAGAGCTTCCTTTTAGGAGCGGCAGCACAGTTTGGTATTTATTCAGCATATTTCTTAGCAATATTTATGGGATTTGGTGGAAAGGCAGCCGCAGCTATTTCTATTATCGGTGGAGCTGACGGACCTACATCAATTTTCCTCGCAGGTAAACTTGGACAGACAGCACTTATGGGACCAATCGCTGTAGCGGCTTATTCCTATATGGCGTTAGTTCCAATTATTCAGCCACCTATTATGAAGGCTTTAACAACTGAAAAGGAACGTAAAGTCAAGATGGAACAGTTACGTCCTGTTTCTAAACTTGAAAAAATATTATTCCCAATCGTTGTTACTATAGTAGTAGTAATGATTTTACCAACAACAGCACCTTTAGTAGGTATGTTAATGTTAGGAAACTTATTTAGAGAATCAGGTGTAGTAAAACAGTTACAGGAAACAGCATCAAATGCGTTAATGTATATTGTAGTTATTTTACTTGGTACTAGTGTTGGTGCCACAACAAGTGCAGAAGCATTCTTAAATATGAGTACAATTAAGATTGTAATATTAGGATTAGTTGCGTTTGCTGTTGGTACAGCTGCAGGTGTATTATTTGGTAAATTAATGTGCGTTGCAACACATGGAAAAGTTAATCCGTTAATTGGTTCAGCCGGAGTTTCAGCCGTTCCTATGGCAGCCAGAGTTTCTCAGAAAGTCGGCGCTGATGCGGATCCTACAAACTTCCTGTTAATGCATGCTATGGGACCTAATGTTGCAGGCGTTATTGGTACTGCAGTAGCTGCAGGTACATTTATGGCAATATTTGGTATTTAATATTTATGGAGGATAAAATAATGGCAGAAAAAAGACCGGTAAAAATTACGGAAACAATATTACGTGATGCTCATCAGTCATTAATCGCAACAAGAATGCCAACAGAAGAGATGCTTCCTATCATTGATACAATGGATAAGGTTGGATATTATTCAGTTGAGTGTTGGGGCGGTGCTACATTTGACGCATCACTTAGATTCTTAAAAGAAGATCCATGGGAAAGACTTAGAAAGTTAAGAGATGGATTTAAAAACACTAAATTACAGATGTTATTCAGAGGACAGAATATTTTAGGATACAGTCATTACTCAGATGATGTAGTTGAATATTTTGTTCAGAAATCTATTGCAAACGGTATTGATATAATTAGAATATTCGATTGCTTAAATGATCTTAGAAACCTTGAAACTGCAGTTAAAGCTGCAAATAAAGAAAAAGGTCATGCACAGATAGCTCTTTCTTATACATTAGGAGATGCTTATACTCTTGACTACTGGAAAGAAACAGCTAAAAGAATTGAAGATATGGGTGCAAACTCATTATGTATTAAGGATATGGCCGGACTTCTTACACCTTATAAGGCAACAGAATTAGTTCAGGCATTAAGAGAAGGAACAGATATTCCTATCGACCTTCATACACATTACACATCAGGTGTAGCTTCAATGACATACTTAAAGGCTGTAGAAGCAGGATGTGATATCATCGATACAGCTATTTCACCATTCTCAATGGGAACAGCTCAGCCTGCTACAGAAGTTATGGTTGAAACATTTAAGGGTACAGAATATGACACAGGATTAGATCAGAAATTATTAAAAGAAGTTGCTGATTACTTTAAGCCATATAGAGAAGAGTGCCTTGCAAACGGATTATTAAATCCAAAGGTAATGGGTGTTAATATTAACACATTAATTTATCAGGTACCTGGTGGTATGTTATCTAACTTAGTTTCACAGTTGGATGAAATGGGTGCTTCAGATAAATTTGATCAGGTGCTTGAAGAAGTCCCTAGAGTACGTAAAGACTTTGGTGAACCACCTCTTGTTACACCATCTAGCCAGATTGTAGGTACACAGGCTGTTCTTAATGTCGTTATGGGAGAAAGATACAAGATGATTAACCAGCAGGCAAAAGATCTTCTTGCAGGTAAATATGGTCAGACTGTAAAACCATTTGATAAAGAAGTACAGAAAAAGGCAATTGGTGATGAAGAACCAATTACATGCAGACCGGCTGATTTACTTGAGCCTTCACTTGATAAGTTCGAAAAAGAATGTGCTCAGTGGAAACAGCAGGATGAAGATGTATTAACATACGCTTTATTCCCACAGGTTGCAAAAGAATTCTTTGAATACAGAGAAGCTCAGCAGACAAAGGTTGATCCATCTGTAGCAGACAAAGAAAACGGAGCATATCCGGTATAAATATAATTTGTGCAGAAGAGAGGCAGTTATTCTGCCTCTCTTTATAAGTTAAGGAGACTTATGAGTAAAGTAATGATAATTGGTGGTGGCGCTGCCGGAATGATGGCTGCTATTGCTGCTGCATATAACGGAAATGATGTAACGTTATTTGAAAAAAATGAAAAATTAGGCAAAAAAATCTTTATAACCGGAAAAGGAAGATGTAATGTAACAAATGCATCAGACATAGAGAATCATTTTAAAAATATTATAAATAATTCGAAATTTTTATATAGTGCATACAGCACTTTTGATAGTGAAGCAGCAATGAATTTGATTGAAAGTGCTGGAATAAAACTTAAAATAGAAAGAGGAAACAGGGTTTTTCCTGAAAGTGATAAATCGTCAGATATTATATACGCATTGAACAAGTTAATGAAAGATGCAGGTGTAAAGATAAGATTAAACACTGAAGTGAAATCTGTTGAAAAAAATGACAATAAAATTAAAATTGAATTAAATAATAAAAAATATGAAATTGCAGATAAATGTATAATTGCTACCGGTGGCTTATCATATAAGACAACAGGAAGTACCGGAGATGGATATAAATTTGCAAAAAAATTTGGACATACTATTATAGAAACGCATCCGTCATTAGTTCCGTTTAATATAACTGAGGGTTATTGTAGGGAATTACAGGGATTGGCTTTAAAAAATGTTAAAGTTTCAGTATATAATAATGATAAAATGTATTTCTCGGATCAGGGAGAAATGTTATTTACTCATTTTGGAGTAAGTGGACCACTTATTTTAAGTGCGAGTTGCTACATAGCAGATAAAATAAATCCTCAAAATTGTGAAATCGTAATTGATTTGAAACCGGCGCTAGATAACGACACATTAGACAAAAGAATATTAAAAGATTTTAAAGAGAACATTAATAGAAATTTGAATAATTCATTAGATAAACTGTTGCCTAAAAAATTGATTCCGATTATTATTGATAATGCAAATATCGATCCGTACAAAAAAGTACATGAAATTACAAAGGAAGAAAGAGAAAGACTGGTTAATGCAATAAAAGAGATGACTCTTCATGTAAATGGTCTTAGAGATTATAATGAGGCTATAATTACAAAAGGCGGTATATCCGTTAATGAAATTAATCCAAAAACAATGGAGTCAAAAAAAGAACCGGGAATATATTTTGTTGGTGAAGTTTTAGACTTAGATGCAATGACAGGCGGATACAATTTGCAAATTGCGTGGTCTACAGGATATTTAGCCGGAAATAGCATATGTGATTGGTAACGTGAATATAATATGGTATTTGCCATTTGAAATAAAGAAAAGAAAGGCGGCTTAAAGCCGGGTGAAGAAAGATGTACAATATAGCAATTGATGGACCAGCAGGAGCTGGAAAAAGCACAATAGCAAAAATAGTTGCTAAGGAATTAGGTTTTATTTATGTTGATACAGGGGCAATGTATAGAACAATAGCTTTGGCATGTTTTAGAGCAGGAATTAAAGCAGATGAATCTGAAAAAGTAATTGCAAAACTTGATGATATTGAAGTTACATTAGGATATGATAACGGAACACAGAAAGTATATTTGAATGGAGAAGATGTTAGTTTAGAAATAAGACGCGAAGAGATTGGCAATATGACATCTGCTATAGCAGTATATGAAAAAGTAAGAGAAAACATGGTTGAAATGCAGAGAGAGCTTGCTGCAAAAAATGATGTTGTTATGGATGGAAGAGATATTGGAACGGCAGTTTTACCGAATGCAGATTTAAAAATTTATCTTACTGCAAGTTCAAGAACAAGAGCAGAAAGACGATGCAAAGAACTTGTTGAAAAAGGTGTAAATTGTGATATTGATACAGTAGAAAAAGATATAATTGATAGAGACTATAGAGATATGCATAGAGAAATTTCCCCACTTACTCAGGCTGAGGATGCTGTTTTGGTAGACTCTTCAAACATGTCAATTGATGAAGTAGTGAAAGAAATTATTAAATTAAAAAATGAGAGGTAGCAATGAAAGTAACTGTTGCTAAAAATGCAGGATTTTGCTTTGGAGTAGAAAGAGCTGTAAACAGAGCATATGAAGAAGCAAGTAAGAGTGATAAACCTATATATACTTATGGCCCGATTATCCATAATGAACAGGTTGTTGAGGACTTGGAACAAAAAGGTATAAAAGTTGTGAATTCATTAGAAGAACTGTCAAAAAAAGAAATTGGGACAGTAATTATACGTTCACATGGAGTATCTAAAGATGTATATACGAAAATAGAAGAAATGGGAATGAATATTATAGATGTTACATGTCCATTTGTTAAAAAAATTCATAAAATTGTTGAGAAAGAAAGCTCAAATGGCAAAATTATAGTTATTGTTGGAAATGATATACATCCTGAGGTAGAAGGCATAAAAGGATGGGTTAATGGAAAAAGTTATGTAGTTAATTCTGAAGAAGACATAAATAAATTAAATATTCCACTAGATAAAGAAATATGTATAGTTAGTCAGACGACATTTAATTACAATAAATTTCAATATTTAGTTGAAATTATAGAAAAAAAAGGTTATTATATAAATGTTGTGAATACAATATGTAATGCGACTCACTTAAGACAAGTTGAGGCCAGAAAGGTCTCTTCAAGTGTTGATGCCATGATTGTTATTGGTGGAAAGCACAGCTCGAACACACAGAAACTATATGAAATATGCAAAAATGAGTGCAAAAACACTTATTATATACAGACTTTAGAAGATCTGGACTTGTGTGAATTAAAAACAATAGAGTCTATAGGTATTACAGCGGGGGCTTCCACCCCAAACAATATAATAGAGGAGGTTCATACTATATGTCAGAAATGAGTTTTGAACAAATGTTGGAAGAATCATTAAAAACAATTCATACAGGAGAGATCGTTGAAGGTACTGTTATCAGCGTTAAAGAGGACGAAGCAGTTCTCAATATCGGATACAAGTCAGATGGAATTCTTACACGTAACGAGTATTCAAATAACCCAACAGACTTAACAACTGTAATTTCTGTAGGTGATGTAATGACAGTTAAAGTACTTAAGGTTAATGATGGTGAAGGTCAGGTTGCAGTTACTTATAAGAGACTTGCAGCTGAAAAAGTAAACAAGAAATTAGAAGAAGCTTTTGAAAATAAGGAAGTTCTTAAGGCTCCTGTAGTTCAGGTTTTAAGCGGTGGTTTAAATGTTGCTGTTGAAGAATCAAGAGTATTCATTCCTGCAAGCTTAGTATCTGATACTTTTGAAAGAGATTTAACAAAATATGAAGGACAGGAAATTGAATTTGTTATTATCGAGTTCAATCCTAAGAAGAGAAGAATTATTGGTGACAGAAAACAGCTTATCGTAGCTGAAAAGAAAGCAGCAAAAGATGCTTTATTCGCTAAGATTGAAGTTGGAATGACTGTTGAAGGTGTTGTAAAGAATGTAACTGATTTTGGTGCATTTGTTGATATAGGTGGAGCTGACGGCTTATTACATATCTCTGAAATGTCATGGGGACGTGTTGGTAATCCAAGAAAGCTTTTCAAAGTAGGCGATAAGGTTACAACATTCATTAAAGAAATTAATGGCGATAAGATTGCATTAAGTCTTAAATTTGAAAACACAAATCCATGGGCTAATGCTGAAGAAAAATATGCAGTAGGAGCAATTGTTACAGGTAAAGTTGCAAGAATGACAGACTTTGGTGCATTCGTTGAACTTGAACCAGGTGTAGATGCACTTCTTCATGTATCTCAGATTGCTAAGCAGCATGTTGAAAAACCATCTGATGTTTTAAAGATTGGTGAAGAAATCGAAGCTAAGATTGTTGACTTTGATGAAGAAAACAAGAAAATCAGCTTAAGCATTAAGGCTTTACTTCCAGATGATGATGAAGTTGTAGCTGATGAAGCAGAAGATACAGTTGAAGAATAATTTATAAATAATATATAAGAAAAAAGGGTAGGTTTTCCTACTCTTTTTTCTTTCTTACTCAGTTGTAGTAAATATGTAACAAATGCTTAACAAAATAAAAAGAAAAAATTATTTGCAAAAAGCTATGAACGGTATTATTATAATAGAGGTTTAAGAAAGATATAAGATTTTGGCTTTGGAGATGATATGAGAGTAATTGCGGGAAAAGCAAGAAGATTGCAATTGAAAACAATTGAAGGAATGAATACAAGACCAACACAGGATAGAACAAAAGAAACGATGTTTAATGTAATAAATAATTGCGTTCCAGGATGTTATTTCTTAGACTTGTTTAGTGGAAGTGGTGGAATTGGAATTGAAGCTGCAAGCAGAGGAGCGAAAAAATGTGTTTTGGTAGAAAATAACAGGCGGGCATACGATTGTATAATGTATAATTTAAAATATACAAAACTTGAAGATGTTTCGAAGGTTATGTTTACAACAGTAGAAAGTGCTATAAAACAATTAGATAATGTCGGTGAACATTTTGATATTGTATTTATGGATCCACCATATAATCATTTGTTTGAAAAAGATGTATTGAATTATCTTAAAGAGTCCAACTTAATTTCGAATGAAAGCATTATTATTGTAGAAGCTTCTAATGAAACAGAGTTTGATTATTTAGAAGACATGGGTTATAAAATAATTAAAGAAAAGGTGTATAAAACAAATAAACATGTTTTTATACAATTGTGTGGTGAATAGTATGGTAAGAGCAATTTATCCGGGAAGTTTTGATCCTGTTACATATGGACATTTAGACGTAATTAAAAGAGCATCTAAAATAGTAGACGAGTTAATTGTCGGAGTATTGAATAATAAATCAAAAACGCCGTTGTTTTCTGTAGAAAATCGTGTTAAAATGTTAAATGATGCTGTATCGGACTTGCCAAATGTTAAGGTTATGTCATTTGAGGGTCTGTTGGTTGACTTCGCAAAAAAAGTTGATGCACAACTAATCGTAAGAGGCTTACGTGCGGTTACAGATTTTGAATATGAACTTCAGATGTCGCAGACGAACAGTGTTTTAAATAATGAAGTAGATACAATATTTTTTACAACAAGTTTGGAGTATGCGTATCTTAGCTCGAGTACAGTTAAGGAAGCTGCATATTTCGGAGCAGATATTAGTAAATTTGTTCCACCAAATGTCGTAATAGAAGTAAAGAATAAATTAATGAAAAATAAAGGAGATAGATAAGATGAGCAAGATTGAACAAATCATTACAGAAATTGAAGAATATATTGATGGATGTAAATTTAAGCCATTGTCTTCATCAGTAATTATGGTTAACAAAGATGAAATAGATGAAATGTTAGCTGAATTAAGACTTAGAACACCTGATGAAATTAAAAAATATCAGAAGATAATTGCAAATAAAGATGCTATTTTAAATGACGCTAAAGAAAGAGCTGAAAATATGGTTGCTGAAGCAACAGCACATATTAATCAGTTAGTTAGCGAGCATGAAATTATGCAACAGGCATATAAAGAAGCTAATTCAATAATTGAAAGTGCTCAGAAACAGGCACAGGAAATGTTGGATTCTGCTACAAATGAAGCTAATTCTGTAAGAATGAATGCAATGCAGTACACAGATGATATCTTAAATAATGTTCAGGGAATTCTTACAACAGGCATGAATAATTTCCAGAATATTCAGGATACAATGATGAATGCATTAAATGGTTCATTAGATGTTGTTGTTGAAAGCAGAAGAGAATTAAGTGGTGAAGAACCTGAACCACAGGCTCCTGAAGTTGCAGATGACGTTGATGATTATACAGTTGATTTAGATAAATAATATAATAAAAATGTAAAAAAACAGGCAATGTTTTCGCTATCAAAGCGATAATTTGCCTGCTTTTTAATAAGTAAAAATTCTTTAAGACAAGGAAGAGAGAAAACTAAGATTTTTATGATTAATATAAAAATTTATTTGAATCTATAAATTACATTGTTAAATAAATACTATCTGTTAAAAATAAAGTGCTTAAATTGATTTATAGTAAACTTATTATGAAATTAAAAATGGTTTTGTAATTGAAATATATATAAAACAATATGCAAAATATTAAAAGTGATTCAATTTTTCCGATAATATAATATTTTATGTATGATTTACTAGGAAGAAAAGATATGGATTGAATAAAAATGCATATTCCACCTGTAATAGAAAAAATACATAAGGTAAATAATTTGTGTATAGTTGAAAGCGATAATTGACTTACATATTTTGAACCGGATATTATTTCCATAAACGAAGTAATAATATTTAATGGTATATTATCGTTGCTTATAAAAATAGAAAGCCATGCATTTATAGTTGTGAATATGATTATGTACATTCCAATTTTAATTAAAGATGAAACCGTGTTGTTTAGCACTGAAATGGATGAATTATTGTCAGTATTACATATGTTGACTTGTTGTTTGCTAAAAAATAAATGAGAATTAATTATACCTGTAATTATAGGCGGCAAAAAAATAAACATTATAACTATTGAATTTTTAAAATAAGAATCGAGGCAAAGATATGATACGTAGTTAATTACATAAGAAATGCTTGGGTTATTACAGAATGTTAATAGTTTTTTTGCCTCGTCTTCGGAAATTAGATTGTTTTTTAATCCTTCGAATATTGTTTTACACCCTAAAGGATATCCACTTAAAAATCCACATATTATAATAAATGAACTAAATTGGCTTGCCTTAAAAATGTGTTTTAATATTGGATAAAAGAATTTGGAAATAATATTACATAGGTTTTTTTTTATAAGAATGTTGATGATTAAAATAAACGGCAGCAACGAAGGAATCATTGAGTATAATACAAGATTGATGCCTGTTTTCACACCTAAGATAGTTTCTTTTGGAAGTAGAATGATAAATAAGATACAAAGCAGACAACAAATTAATTCAAAATATTTTACAAAGCTTTTTTTCATTTTTTTATTTATTATATAGTTTAAAGGAATGAAATAGAACTTGAAATATATATAAAAATACAATAGAATGTACAAAGAAGATTTCAAAAGAAGAGGATTGCTATGAAATTTAGTTCTATAGCCAGTGGCAGCAAGGGAAATTGTCTTTTGTATGAAAATAACGATGTAAAGTTACTTGTAGATGCTGGGATAAGTAAAAAAAGAATTGAAGAAGGTATAAGTGAATGCGGAAGCAGTTTAGAAGAAGTGAATGGTATACTTATAACACATGAACATTCTGACCATATTTCCGGATTAGGCGTTGTATCGAGAAAATATCATATTCCAATATATGCTACAAAAGGAACCATATCAAAGATACTTGAAGACAGTAAGGTTGGAACGATTGATAGGAATTTGTTTAATGAAATTGAAGAAAATAAAGATTTTTATATGGGAAGTACATTAGTTACTCCATTTTCGATATCGCATGATGCGGCACAACCGGTTGCATATAGATTTGATTCTGATGGGAAATCAATGGCTGTGGCGACAGATATGGGGATGTATGATGATTACATAATTGGTAATTTAAAAGGACTTGATGCAGTATTAATTGAATCAAATCATGATATTAATATGTTACAGATAGGTCCTTATCCATATGCACTTAAAAGACGTATATGGGGAAATAAAGGTCATTTATCAAATGAGACATGCGGCAATTTGTTAAATGAAATTATATCTGACAGACTTAAGAAAGTAATTCTTGGTCATTTAAGTAAAGAAAATAATTTGCCTGAATTGGCATATGAAACAATCAGAAATGAAATAAATATGGCTGATGGTAATTATTGTGCTGATGATATCAGTATACAGGTGGCAAGTAGAACTGAACCTTCTTGCCATATTGAATTTTAATTTAGGAGGCATAAAATGAAAAAAACTATTATTACTGTTGTGGGAAAAGATACAGTAGGTATTATTGCAAAGGTATGTACATATTTAGCAGATAATTCTGTAAATATTCTTGACATTTCACAGACAATTGTACAGGATTATTTTAATATGATGATGATTGTAGATTGTAATAATGCCAGCCAGCCTGCAGATAAACTTGCAGATGATCTTGAAAAAATAGGTGATGATATTGGCGTTTCAATAAAGATGCAGCACGAAGACATTTTTAATAGTATGCATAGAATTTAATGGAGGAATCATGATTAATTTATTTGAAGTAAAAGAAACTAACAAAATGATTGAAAATTACAATCTTGATGTAAGAACAATCACTATGGGAATCAGTTTGTTAGATTGTATTAGTGATGATTTAGAGACATTAAATAATAATATATATAACAAAATTAAAAAATATACATCAGATTTAGTAAAAACAGGTGATGACATTGCAAAGGAATTTGGAATTCCTATTGTAAATAAAAGAATTTCAGTTACTCCTATTTCATTGATTGGTGGTAGTGCATGTAAAACTCCTGATGATTTTGTTACAATTGCAAAAACACTTGATAAAGTAGCAAAGGAAGTTGGAGTTAACTTTTTAGGTGGATATTCAGCTTTGGTATCTAAAGGTATGACACCGGCAGAAGAAAATTTGATTCGTTCAATTCCTAAAGCACTAGCAGAGACAGAAAGGGTATGCAGTTCAGTTAATGTTGGCTCTACAAAAACAGGAATTAATATGGATGCTGTCAGACTTATGGGTGAAATTGTTCTTGAAACTGCAGAATATACAAAAGAACAGGATTCTCTTGGTTGTGCAAAATTAGTTGTATTTTGTAATGCACCGGATGATAATCCATTTATGGCTGGAGCATTTCATGGTGTTACAGAAGCTGATGCCATTATTAATGTCGGTGTAAGTGGACCTGGTGTAGTAAGACATGCATTAAAGAAAGTTCGTGGAGCAGACTTTGAAGTATTATGCGATACAATTAAAAAGACTGCTTTTAAAGTAACAAGAGTGGGTCAGTTAGTTGCAGAAGAAGCTTCTAAGAGACTCAATGTACCATTTGGTATTGTTGATTTGTCTTTAGCCCCTACACCTGCGATTGGTGATAGTGTAGCTGATATATTAGAAGAAATTGGATTGCAAAGAGCCGGAGCTCCGGGAACAACTGCAGCATTAGCATTATTAAATGATCAGGTTAAAAAAGGTGGCGTTATGGCATCTTCATATGTCGGTGGTTTAAGTGGTGCGTTTATCCCTGTAAGTGAAGACCAGGGAATGATTGACGCAGTAAAAGAAGGAGCACTTTCAATAGAAAAATTAGAGGCTATGACATGCGTATGTTCAGTTGGTTTAGATATGATTGCAATACCCGGGGATACAAAGTCAACTACAATTGCCGGAATTATCGCTGATGAATCAGCAATCGGAATGATTAATCAGAAAACGACAGCTGTAAGAGTTATTCCTGTAATTGGAAAGGGTGTTGGTGAAATGGTAGAATTTGGTGGATTATTAGGATATGCACCTATTATGCCGGTTAGCCAGTTCTCTTGTGATGCTTTTGTAAACAGAACAGGAAGAATTCCAGCACCAATTCATAGTTTTAAAAACTAAATTAATTCTAATATATTGCGTTAGCGTTATTATATTATAAAAAAACTTCCCTAAATATCGTTATTTGATGTTTAGGGAAGTTTTTTATACCGTTTCATAAAAATATAAAGGTTCTAAACTTTGCTCTAATTAAAGCCTAGAACTATGTTTTTTAGAAACTAAATAATTATAATTTTATAATTAAATTCTGTTGGCATATATTTTCCGGATTTATTCATATAAACTAATCTGTAAATTGAATCACAATAAAGCCAATTATCTAAAAGCTTTTTTATATCTCCTGTTGATGTTTTGTAATAGATTGATAATTTTGAAATTATATCGACATTACTGTTTTCTTTGATATGTTTAAGTATATCTGAAGAGGATTTCTTAAATCCTAATAATCGACCAACCGGTAAATAGCCAATTTTTTTATAAAAATCTATATCTTCTGAATGAATATTAAGCATAATATGCATTAATGTCCTTGATATTCTTGAGTAAGTATAGTTCTTACTTTGTAATTTTTCTATAAATGATTCAAAACTGTAAAAGTTTGCTCTTTCATTTAGTATTCTGTTTGATAAATCTGTATTTATATCGTTGAATTTATCAAATGAATCATTATTTAAGAGTGTAAGTCCTAACATACTCGAAAAATCATTTAATGTAATCAAAGAGTTTTGCTCTTTTTCATTTAGTAAAGATGAAAATGCAGCCTTTGAAAGGTGATTTGCAATAGAGTCTAAAGCTACATCATTTGTAAAAGCTTCTCTGATTCCACTCGCTGAAGCAAATGAGCTGTTAAGTGATGTTGAATTGTAACCTGAGCCTTCTCTGTTAATTCCAACAGGCACTATTGGAGAATTTAACTCGATTAAAGCCTTTATATATTCAATTGCTAATATATTGTTAGGTTTTGATAAAACGTCTGCTATGTTCGAATTGACATCGATTGACATTAGATAATCAGTTAATGCTTTTTGTCTTGCAACAGGGTAATTATTTCCACTTTTTAAATGCAAAGCTAAAGATGCTTTGTATTCATCCGGTTCATCATGTAATATTGATGCAATCGACTTTAGTAAGTCAAGATTGTTGTCTTCACATCCAAAGCATAAATAATTGATACAATTTAAATTATGGAGAAAATATACACTCGCTTTAGCGAAAGTTTCAGCACTAGCAGTAGAAAATACAGGGGGTAATTCAAAAACACAGTCACAACCATTTTCTAATGCATGTAAAGTGCGGTCGTATTTGTTTATTATTGCAGGACAGCCACGTTGAACGAAATTTCCGCTCATTATTACAATTACACGATCAGCTCCGGTGAATTCTTTTGCTTTTTTTATTAAATATGCGTGCCCATTGTGAAATGGATTAAATTCAGCAATTATGCCTATAGTTTTCATATAATTTATTCCTTCTAACTTAATTTATTAAATATTTTATCACTGTTTTATTTAATATGTAAACTGTTAAATAAATTATACTAAAAATTGAATGTTCTGTTGTGAAAATTAGCCATATACGTTATAATGTTAGAAGTTTACAAAAAGGAGAAAATAGATGGATTTTATTGAGTCAGTGAAAGAAAAAGCAAAAAATAATAAAAAGACAATTATTTTGCCAGAAGGTATGGACAAAAGAACGTATAAGGCTGCAGAGCAGATATTAAAAGAGGGGTTTGCAGATTTAATTATTTTAGCAACACCGGAAGAAGTTGAAGAAAACAGTGACGGTGCTGACGTATCAAAAGCAACTATTATTAATCCGAGAACTTGCGAAAAAACACCCGAATATGTAGAAGGGTTTTTTCAGTTGAGAAAAGCAAAAGGAATGACAAGAGAACAGGCATTGGGTATTTTGACATCTGATTATATGTTCTTTGCGTGTATGATGTTAAAATGCGGAGATGGAGATGGCGTTGTTTCAGGAGCATGCCATTCCTCAGCTAATACATTAAGACCTGCTTTACAGATTATAAAAAGTAAACCTGGCACAAAATTAGTGTCAGCTTTCTTTGTTATGTGCGTGCCTAATAAAGAATTAGGAGCAAATGGTGTATTTGTAATGGGTGATTGTGGTTTGAATCAGAATCCAACATCAGCAGAATTAGCAGATATAGCAGCAAGCAGTGCTGAGTCATTTGAATATTTAGTAGGTGAAAAGGCAAGAGTTGCAATGCTTTCTCATTCAACATATGGAAGTGCAGCTCACCCTGATGTTGATAAGGTTGTAGAAGCTACAAAGATTGCAAAGAAAGAATATCCTCAATTTTTAATAGATGGAGAATTGCAGACTGATGCAGCTGTAGTACCTGAAGTAGCAGCGTTGAAAGCACCGGATAGTGAAGTCGCCGGAAGAGCAAATGTTTTAGTATTCCCTGATTTAGATGCAGGAAATATTGGATATAAATTAGTTCAGAGATTAGGACAGGCAGAAGCTTATGGACCATTGTGCCAGGGTATAGCAAAACCTATAAATGACCTTTCAAGAGGCTGTAGTGCAAAAGATATTGTAGGTGTTGTTGCAATCACGGCGGTTCAGGCAGGACAGGAATAGGAGGAATAATGAACGTTTTAGTAATTAATTGTGGCAGTTCATCATTAAAGTTTCAATTAATTGATTCTGTAAGTGAGAAAGTGTTAGCAAAAGGATTGTGTGAAAGAATTGGTATTGATGGAAGTAAGATTGAATATGAACCATACAATGGTGAAGAACAGGAAAAAGAAGTTTCAATGCCAACACATAATGAAGCTATTAAAATTGTTATAGATTCATTACTTAATAAAGAAACAGGAGTTATTAAAGATTTAAGTGAAGTTGGAGCAGTTGGTCATAGAGTTGTACATGGTGGAGAATATTTTTCAAAATCAACTATTGTCACGGATGAAGTTATTAAGAAAATCGAAGAATGTAATGATTTGGCACCTCTTCATAACCCGGCTAATATAATAGGAATCAAAGCTTGTATTAATGCAATGCCTGATACACCTAATGTTGTCGTGTTTGATACAGCATTTCATCAGACAATGCCTCCTAAAGCTTATTTGTATCCTATTCCATATGAATATTATAAAAAATATAAGATAAGAAGATATGGATTCCATGGAACATCTCATAGTTATGTTTCAAAGAGAGTCGCTCAGATTATGGATACGCCATATGATAAATTAAAGACTATTGTCTGTCATTTAGGAAATGGTGCAAGTATATGCGCAGTTGAAAATGGTAAATCTATAGATACAAGTATGGGTCTTACTCCGTTAGCAGGAGTTGCTATGGGAACACGTTCAGGAGATATTGACCCAAGCATCGTTGAAGTTATTTCAGAAAAAGAAAACATGAATGTTAAAGAAGTACTTAATGTTTTAAATAAAAAATCAGGTGTTTTAGGTTTATCAGAAGTATCAAGTGATTTTAGAGATATAACAAAGGCTATTGAAGAAGGAAATGAAGTAGCAAAGAATGCATTAGAAGTATTTGCAAATACAGTAGTTAGATTTGTTGGCGCTTATGTAGCTGAAATGAATGGTGTTGATGCTATTGCATTTACGGCAGGCGTAGGTGAAAATAATCAGGCTGTAAGAAAGATGGTTTGCGAACAATTAGGATATTTAGGTGTGTCTCTTGACGAAAAGGCTAATGAAAAGAGAAGAGAAGAAATTATGATTTCAACTCCTGATTCAAAAGTAAAAGTATTTGTAATTCCAACAAATGAAGAATTAGCAATAGCAAGAGAAACTCTAGAACTTTTATCATAAGACAGATAATAGCTGATTGTTTTTGAGTGAAAATTTTTGTGAAACTATGATAAACATATTTGGTAAACAAATCACAAAATAATTAAATAAAAAAAGTGTTTGACAAAAATATACCATATATGTATAATTGTAAAGGTGTCTTTAGGGAGAAACAAGTTATGTTAATTGATTTGATAGAGATATTACAGAAAGAAGAAGGAACTAAAAGAGTTCAGACTAAAGTTGAAAGGAAGAAATTCCTAGCTGCTAAGTTTGAATATAAGATAACTGACAGTGATGTAAAGTTTGTATTTTCAAACGCCGGAAAGAAACATATCAATGTTAAATGCACTGGGAATGTTATTATAGAAGCACCTTGTTTCAGATGTCTTGAACCGGTCACATTTACAATAAATATTGATTCAACCAAAGATATGGATATGAATAAAACAGCAGAAGAGAAGATTGCCGACTTAGATGAGGAGAATTATCTTGAAGGAACAGTCTTTGATACTGAGGTTTTTGTATTCAATGAGATTCTGGTTAACTTACCGATGAAGGTTCTCTGCAAAGAAGATTGTAAGGGAATTTGCAATAGATGCGGCGCTAATCTCAATAAAGGATTCTGCGACTGCGATACTGCGGTACCAGATCCGAGAATGTCGAAAATATTAGATGTATTTAATCAGTTTAAGGAGGTGTAAACCATGTCTATCTGTCCAAAGAATAAATCTTCTAAAGGAAGAAGAGATAAGAGAAGAGCTAACTGGAAAATGTCAGTTCCTGGTCTTGTAAAGTGTAGCAAATGTGGAGCTTTAATGATGCCTCACAGAGTTTGCAAGGCATGTGGATCATACAACAAGAAAGAAATCGTTTCAGTTGACTAATTAGGATGGTCCGTGTTTATGCACGAGAAAGCGTTAAAATAAGGCTTTGCGGATATTTATATCTGCGAAGCCTTATTTTTATGTTGTCTTATTCAAGTTTGCTTGATTTTAAAACATAATTTTAGTATAGTTATTTTATGTGCTTAAGGAGGAAATAATTATGTCACAGACAATAGTTGCATTAGATTGTATGGGCGGAGATAACGCACCTGGTGAAATTATAAAAGGCGGTATTGAAGCGTTAAAAGAAAATAAAGATGTTTTTCTTAAAATGGTAGGAAGACAGGAAGATGTTAACAGAGAACTTGAGAAATATGATTATGACAAGACTAGAGTTGAAGTTGTAAATGCTACAGAAGTTATTGAAACAGGAGAACCTCCGGTAGTAGCTATTAGAACGAAAAAAGATTCCTCTCTTGTTAAATGTATGTATATGGTAAAACATGGAGAATGCGATGCTCTTGTATCAGCAGGAAGTACCGGAGCCACTTTAGTTGGAGGACATGTAATTGTAGGTCGAATTAAGGGAGTTGAAAGACCACCTCTTGCACCTCTTATTCCAACGGAAAAAGGCGGAGCACTTTTGATTGACTGTGGGGCTAATGTTGATGCTAAGCCTTCTAACCTAGTTCAGTTTGCACAGATGGGTTCTATATATATGGAAAATATTTGCAAGGTTAAAAATCCAAAAGTAGGTTTAGTAAATATTGGTGCTGAAGAAGAAAAAGGAAATAACCTTGCTAAAGAAACGTATCAGTTGTTAAGTAATCTTGAAGGTATTAATTTTATTGGCAATATTGAAGCAAGAGAAATTCCTGAAGGAAAAGCTGATGTAGTTGTATGTGATGCATTTGTTGGAAATGTTATTTTAAAAATGTATGAAGGTGTTGGTGGAGTTCTTTTAAAGAAAGTTAAAGGAACTTTAATGACAAGTTTGAAAACTAAAATCGGTGCATTACTTATAAAAAAAGAATTGAAAGAAACTTTGAAAACATTTCAGATGGATCAGTATGGTGGAGCACCTTTACTTGGATTGAAAGGATTAGTTGTTAAGACTCATGGAAATTCAAAGGCCATAGAAGTGAAAAACTCTATCATTCAGTGCATTTCTTTTAAAGAAATGAATATAAATGATAAAATATCAAAAAAATTAGCAGTTAAAAAGGAGAATTAAAAATGGAAATCGAAAGACTTTATAAAGCAGTAGCAAGTGTATTGGATATTGATGAAAGCACAATCACACCTGAATCAAAATTTGCAGATGATTTAGGTGCAGATTCTTTAGATGTTTTAGAAATAATTATGAGCATTGAAGATGAATTTAATATTAAGATTCCAACTAACGGAGCTGAAAATATTGTTACAGTCGGAGATGCTTTTGAAGCAATAAAAAAGGTTATGAATAAATAATATTTGACTATGAAAATTATTTAAGTACATTAGAAAAGGTGCAATATCACTCTAAAATGATATTAGCCTTTTCTTTTGTGTGTAAAAAGGAGTTAATATGAATTCAGATTATGAAAAATTAGAAAGTGTAATCGGATATGAATTTGATAATAAAAAGTTATTAGTTAATGCTTTAACTCATACATCATATGCTAATGAGCATAAAAATAGAAAAGTTAAAGACAATGAAAGACTTGAGTTTCTTGGTGATGCTGTTTTAGAACTTGTATCTAGTGAGTTTTTATTTTTGAATTATGAAATGCCGGAAGGAAAAATGACACGACTTAGAGCAAGTCTTGTGTGTGAAGGCACTCTTGCAAGAGATGCTAAAGAAATTAATCTTGGAGATTTTTTATATCTTGGAAAAGGTGAAGATGAATCAGGAGGAAGAAATCGTGATTCAGTAACATCAGACGCATTAGAAGCACTAATAGGAGCTATATTTTTAGATGGTGGTTTTGACAAAGCTAAAGAGTTTGTGCTTAAATTTGTGCTAAATGACATTGAAAATAAAAAATTGTTTTTTGATAGTAAGACAATTTTGCAGGAAAGAGTAGATATGATTAAGGCTGGCAAAGTGTCATATAAAATAATAGACGAAATAGGCCCTGATCATGATAAGAGTTATACTGCACAGGTATTGCTTGGAGAACAAGTTATAGGTGAGGGCATAGGAAGAACAAAGAAGGCTGCAGAACAACAGGCAGCATATGTCGCGCTTAAATCTATGGATAAGAGGAAATAATATGTACTTAAAAAGTATTGAAATACATGGTTTTAAATCATTTGCAAATAAAATTAAATTTGAATTTCATAATGGTATAACTGGAATTGTTGGACCAAATGGCTCAGGAAAAAGTAATGTTGCTGATGCTGTGAGATGGGTTCTTGGTGAACAGAAGGTAAAACAGCTTCGTGGATCTAAGATGGAAGATGTAATATTTGCCGGAACTGAAAACAGAAAACCGTTAGGATTCGCTTATGTAGCAATTACATTGGATAATTCTGACCATAAATTAGATGTTGATTATGAAGAAGTAACTGTTTCAAGAAGATTATTCAGATCTGGTGAAAGTGAATATATGATTAATGGAACTCAGGTTAGACTTAAAGATGTAAATGAACTTTTTTATGATACAGGTATTGGTAAGGAAGGTTATTCTATTATTGGGCAGGGTCAGATTGATCAGATCTTAAGTGGAAAACCTGAAGAAAGAAGAGAATTATTCGATGAAGCAGCCGGTATTGTTAAATTTAAAAGAAGAAAGAATCAGGCTTTAAAGAAATTAGACGATGAGAATCAGAATCTTGTCAGAGTTCAGGATATATTAGCAGAACTTGAACATCAGGTTGGCCCATTAGAGAAACAATGTGAAAAGGCTAAAAAATATTTACTTTTTAAAGATGATTTAAAGAAATATGATGTGAATATGTTTTTAGTCGAAATGGAAGATATTAAAAACAGATTGTCTGATTTAGACAAAAAACTTGAAATAGCAACATCAGATATGAATTCCTCAAATGAAGAATTTGAAAATATAAAGAAGCAGTATACTAAGTTAGAAGCAGATTTGGAAGAAATAAACAATTCAATTGAAGCCAAAAAAACAATGTCAACAGATACTGTTCTTAAAATTGAAAAATTAGAAGGAAGAATTCTTGTTCTTAAAGAACAGATTAATTCAGCTAAAAACAACGAAGAGTTTATTGCAACAAGAGTAAATGCTATTTCTTCAGATATAGCCCAGAAGGAAAAGAATTTGACTGAATTATGTAAAGAAAAAGACGATAATGAAAATGTAATTCAGGAAACTATTAAATCGCAGTCAGAAATAACGACTGATATTTCTGTTATTAAAGAAGAAATTGAGAATTTTGATAAAGAAATTGCAGAGCATAAAGCCGAGATTATCGAAATATTAAATTCAAAGTCAATGATTAAATCAAAATTGCAAAGATGTGATACATTGCTTGAACAGATTAATATAAGAAAATCTCAACTTAATCAAAAACTTATAGAATTTCAAAGCGAAAAGGAAAATCAGGAAAGTAAAATAGAAGAACTTAAAGCTGAGTTAGATAAAGTAAACTATTCAATCGATGAATTAAACAAAACTGTTTCAGAATATAGAAATGACTTAAATGATTTAAGAGTAGAAAATTCTAAAATAACAAAGTCAATATCTGAAAACCGGGAAAGATATCATAAGTCAAAATCAAATCTCGAAGCTTTAAAAAACATTACTGAAAGATATGAAGGTTATGGAAATAGTATCAAAAAAGTAATGGAATTAAAGGAAAACAAGAAAGGTATTATTGGTGTTGTTGCTGACATTATTAAAGTTGAAAAGAAGTATGAAGTTGCAATTGAAACAGCTTTAGGCGGAAATATTCAGAATATAGTAACTGATACAGAAACAACAGCTAAGGAAATAATTGAATATTTAAAGAAAAACAAATATGGTCGAGCTACATTTTTACCTTTGAGTAGTATGACTAAGAAAACGGGCTTTAATAATGAAGATGTATTTTCTGATAAAGGTGTTTTAGGTCTTGCATGTGATTTAGTTGAAATAAAAAAAGAATACGAAGGCGTAACTAAATATTTGTTAGGAAAAGTCGTAGTTGTAGACACGATTGATAACGCAATTGCACTAGAACGTAAATATAGATATTCTTTAAGAATTGTAACTTTAGAAGGTGAATATTTAAATATTGGTGGTTCTATTTCGGGTGGTGCATTCAAAAATAACAGCAACCTGTTAGGAAGAAGAAGAGAAATAGAAGAACTTGAGAATAAATTAAAAGACCTTAAGAATGAAAAAGAAAATCTTGATAAGAATTTAATAGAAAACAGAAGTAAAACAAGTGTTTTAAATGATGAACTTGATAAAATTAATAAGGCACTTCAGGAACAGAACATTGCAAAAAACACATTGGAGTTGAATTTAAAACAAGCTAAAGACAGAAAGAATAACATTGATACAGAATATCAGGAATATACTGCTGAAAGTGGAAATATTGCATCTGAAATCGGAAATATCAATAATAATAGTTTAGAACTTAACAAAGAACTTACTAATGTTGAAGATAGAAATTCCGAATTAGAAGAACTTATTAAACAAAAAAGTAATAATATGGATTCTATAAATGCAAAGCTTGTTGAAAAAACGTCGTTGTTAGAAGAGATTAATATTGAAATTTCAAGTTTAAAGCAAAAGCATGAATTTTTATGCGAAAAGATTCAAAATAGCAATAATCAGATTTCAGATTTAAAGAATGAATTGGAACAGATTAAAAACAATTCAAGTGAAAACAACAATGAGATTTCAGCTAGAATTGAAACTATTGATGGCATAACAAAGGAAATCGAAGAAGGACGTAAACTTATTGAAAAGCTTAATTTAGAAATTGAAGACCTTAAAAATGCTAAGGAAAAGCAGAATAAAGATCATAAAGAATTTTTCGATAAGAGAGAAGAACTTTCTTCAAGAATAACACAATTAGATAAAGAAATTTACAGACTTAACAGCCAAAAAGAAAATTTACAGGAAAAGAATGAGACAAAAATTAATTATATGTGGAACGAGTATGAAATCACATATAGAAATGCTGTTGAACTTAGAGATGAAAGTCTAAATGATAAAGCAGAACTTAGAAATAGCATTGCCAATTTAAAACGTCAGATTAAAGAGTTAGGAGACGTAAATGTAAATGCTATTGAAGAGTTTAAGGAAATAAACGAAAGATATCAGTTTATGAAAGAACAGCATGAAGACTTAATGCGTGCAAAAGATAATCTTTTGAAAATTATTGACGAATTAGAAGTTGGTATGCGAAAACAGTTTAAAGAAAAATTTGCTGAAATTCAGGTTGAATTTGATAAGGTATTTAAGGAATTATTTGGCGGTGGCGCAGGAGTTATTGAACTTACTGAAGCAGATGATATTCTTGATGCAGGAATTAATATTATTTCACAGCCACCTGGAAAGAAACTTCAAAATATGATGCAGCTTTCAGGTGGAGAAAAAGCACTTACGGCAATTTGTCTTTTGTTTGCAATTCAGAATTTAAAGCCATCTCCATTCTGTCTTCTTGACGAAATTGAAGCTGCATTAGATGGCTCAAATGTAATCAGATTTGCGGAATATTTGCATAAACTTACAGAAAATACACAGTTTATTGTTGTTACACACAGACGAGGAACAATGGGATGTGCTGATAGATTATATGGTATTACAATGCAGGAAAAAGGTGTATCAGCCTTAGTTTCAGTAGATTTATTGGAAGGAAATTTGGATAAATAAAGGAGTTTGTAAATGGAAGAAAAGAAAGGCTTTTTTGGAAAACTTGTATCAGGGCTTACAAAAACAAGAAATTCTATAGTATCAGGATTAGATTCAATATTCAGTGGATTTTCACATATTGATGACGATTTCTATGAAGAATTAGAAGAAATTTTAATTATGAGTGACATTGGTGTTAATACAACAATGGAAATAATAGAGAAACTTAAAGAACAGGTAAAAGAGTTAAAAATAAAAGAACCTGAAGATTGCAAGGAGTTGCTGATTAAAAACATTGAAGAACAGATGGATTTAGGAGAAAATGCATATGATTTTGAAAATGAAAAATCAGTAGTTATGGTAATCGGTGTAAATGGTGTAGGAAAAACTACATCTATCGGAAAACTTGCGGCACAGCTAAAAGGAAATGGCAAAAAGGTTGTTATGGCGGCTGCTGATACTTTTAGAGCTGCTGCAGCTGATCAGCTAAAAGAGTGGGCCAGACGTTCAAATGTAGATATTGTAGCGGGAAATGAAGGTTCAGATCCGGGAGCTGTTTTGTTTGATGCAATTGCATCTGCTAAAAATAAAAATGCTGACGTACTACTTTGTGATACTGCGGGAAGACTTCATAATAAGAAGAATCTTATGGAAGAACTTAAAAAATTAGACAGAATTATTGAAAAGGAATATTCAGGATGTATAAGAGAAAATCTTATCGTTCTTGATGCTACGACAGGACAAAATGCTTTAGTACAGGCTAAAACATTTATGGAAGCAACAGATATAACAGGTGTTGTTCTTACAAAAATGGATGGAACGGCAAAAGGTGGAATTGCTATTGCAATTCAGGCTGAATTAGGAATTCCTGTTAAATATATTGGTGTAGGTGAAGGCATAGATGACTTACAGAAATTTAATTCTCATGATTTTGTGTCAGCGTTATTTACAAAGTAAACTTGATTTTTGTATTTTATTTGAAAAAAATATTTTATAATATGGAAAGTTGATGTATTATTACAAAGAAAAAATTATTATAATTAGAATAGGAAGTGAAGATAATGAGCGAAGGATTAACTTTAAAGAAATTTGAAGAAGCTTCAGAAATAGTTAATAAAGTAACATTAAATACAAATCTTATATATAGTGATTACTTTTCAGAACAGACAGGCAATAAGGTATATATTAAACCAGAAAATATGCAGTTTACAGGTGCATATAAAGTAAGAGGAGCTTATTATAAGACAAGCACATTAACTCCAGAAGAAAGAGCTAAAGGTTTAATTACTGCATCAGCAGGAAACCATGCACAGGGGGTTGCATATGCTGCCAAATTATATGGCGTAAAAGCAACAATCGTTATGCCAACTGTTACTCCTCTTATGAAGGTAAACAGAACAAAAAGTTATGGTGCAGATGTAATATTATATGGCGATGTTTATGATGATGCATGTAAGTATGCACTTGAGTTAGCAGAAAAGGAAGGATATACATTTATTCATCCATTTGATGATTTAGATGTAGCTACAGGTCAGGGAACAATTGCCATGGAAATTATAAAAGAACTTCCAACTGTAGATTATATTTTGGTTCCAATCGGTGGTGGCGGACTTGCAACAGGTGTAAGCACATTAGCTAAATTACTTAATCCAAATATTAAAGTAATTGGTGTAGAACCGGCAGAAGCTGCGTGTATGAAAGCTTCACTTAGTGCAGGAAAAGTTGTTACATTAGACAGTGCTAATACTATTGCAGATGGTACAGCGGTTAAAACTCCGGGTAGCAACATATTCCCATATATCCAGAAGAATATTGATGATATCATAACAATTGAAGATGATGAATTAATAGATGCGTTTCTTGATATGGTTGAAAATCATAAACTTGTTGCTGAAAATTCAGGATTGCTTACAATTGCAGCTCTTAAGCATTTAAAATGCAAAGATAAGAAGATTGTTTCTATTATCAGTGGTGGTAATATGGATATTATTACAATGTCATCTATATTACAGCACGGTTTAATTCAGAGAGGAAGAGTATTCACAGTATCTGTATTACTTCCTGATAAGCCGGGTGAATTAGGTAAAGTTGCAAACACTATCGCAGATGTACAGGGAAATGTAATTAAGCTTGAACATAATCAGTTTGTATCTGTTAATAGAAATGCTGCCGTTGAACTTAGAGTTACTCTTGAATGTTTCGGTCACGAACATAAAAAACGGATTATTGCAGCTCTCGAAAAGAAAGGCTATAAGCCAAAAGAAGTAAGACCAAATTTATAAATAACTAATATTATTTATATAGATTTATTTTACACAATGAACAGATAGTGATTAAAATACAAAAAGGATTCATAAATTATTTTAAAATGCAAAATATAAATTTAAAATAAAACACAAGGGTGTCAAGAAAAAATACTTGACACCCTTTGCTTTGTATTGTATTATACTCTAAGTGTGATTTTGATATATTTTATTTTCAATTTTAGATAGATGCACTTAGAGGTAAATATGAAAGATATTTTAAGAAGTTCTCTTTTATATGATTTCTACGGAGAACTGTTGACTAAACATCAGCAGGAGATATATGAAGAAGTTGTTTTAAACGACTATAGTCTTGGAGAAATAGCTGAGGAGAGAAATATTTCCAGACAAGGCGTACATGACTTGATAAAGAGATGTGATAAGACTTTGAATGAATATGAAGAAAAGTTACATCTTGTAAGCAGATTTGAAAAGACTAAAGAACAGGTTGAACGTATTTGTCAATTGGCAGATGAGAATAATATGCAAGACATAGAGAATATTGCCAGACAGATTTTAGAGAATTATTAATATAGGAGGTAAGGGCTTGGCATTTGAAAGCTTATCCGATAAATTACAAAACATATTTAAAGGCTTACGTGGTAAGGGTAGACTGACAGAAGATGATGTTAAGGCTGCTCTTAAAGAAGTTAAGATGGCTTTGCTTGAAGCTGACGTTAGTTTTAAAGTTGTAAAACAATTCATTAAAACAGTTACAGAAAGGGCTATAGGGCAGGATGTTCTTAACAGTTTGACACCGGGCCAGATGGTAATAAAGATAGTTAATGAAGAACTTACTAATCTTATGGGTTCTGAAACAACGAAACTTAAACTTTTGCCTGACAATGAAATAACAGTCATTATGATGATGGGTCTTCAGGGGGCAGGTAAAACAACAACAACTGCTAAGATTGCAGGAAAACTTAAAGGTAGTGGAAAAAGACCTTTATTAGTTGCCTGTGACGTTTACAGACCGGCAGCTGTTGAACAGTTGCAGATTAATGGTGATAAACAGGGTGTTCCGGTATTTGCCATGGGAACGAATCATAAACCTGTAGATATTGCCAAAGCAGCAATTGAACATGCTAAAAAGAATAACAATAATGTTGTTGTTTTAGATACAGCAGGTCGTTTACATGTTGATGAGGACATGATGAACGAACTTATTGAAATTAGAGATAATATTGACATTACACAGACAGTACTTGTTGTTGATGCAATGACAGGTCAGGATGCAGTGAATGTAGCAACCCAGTTTAATGAAAAGATTGGAATTGATGGAATTATCATTACTAAGTTAGATGGTGATACAAGAGGTGGTGCAGCGTTATCAATTAAGGCTGTAACAGGAAAACCTATATTATATGTTGGTATGGGTGAAAAGCTTTCTGATTTAGAACAATTTTATCCAGATAGAATGGCTTCAAGAATTCTCGGTATGGGTGATGTCCTTTCATTAATTGAAAAGGCTGAACAGGCAATTGACCAGGAAAAAGCAAAGGATATGGAACAGCGTCTTAGAAAAGCACAATTTACCTTTGATGATTATCTTGAATACATGGGTCAGATTAAAAATATGGGTGGTTTATCAGAAATGCTTAGTCTTATTCCGGGATTAGGCGGTCAGATAAAAGAAGATATGCTTCCAGATGATAAACAACTTGGACGTATTGAAGCAATTATTTATTCCATGACAAAGGAAGAAAGAGGTAATCCTGATATTCTTAATCCGTCAAGGAAACAAAGAATTGCTAAAGGTGCAGGTGTAGATATAAGTGAAGTAAACAAATTGGTAAAACAATTTGACCAGGCTAAAAAAATGATGAAAAACATGCCGGGCATGATGGGTGGCGGCAAGAAGAAACGAAGAGGCGGTTTTAAGATGCCTTTCGGTTTCTAGATTTAAATTCATACAAAATTGATATTAACGAAGACATTGGTTTTCTTAATATATATAAATAATAATTATAATTAATTTTTTACGGAGGAAAGTAAAATGGCAGTAAAGATCAGATTAAAGAGAATGGGTAAGAAGAAAGCTCCTTTCTACAGAATTGTAGTAGCAGATTCAAGATCACCAAGAGATGGTAGATTTATTGAAGAAATCGGAACATATGATCCAAACAGAGATCCTAGCGTATTTGATTTCAACGAAGAAGCAGCTAAGAAATGGTTATCAAACGGAGCTCAGCCTACAGAAACAGTAGGAAAATTACTTAAGATTGCCGGTATTGAAAAATAATAGTCAGGAGGTCTAACTATGAAAGAATTAGTAGAGACAATTGCAAAAGCACTTGTAGACTCTCCGGACGAAGTAGTTGTTACTGAAAAAGAAACAGATAAAACTATTGTTTTAGAATTGAAGGTTGCAACTGATGATGTTGGAAAGATTATCGGAAAACAGGGAAAGATTGCTAAAGCAATCCGTTCTGTTGTTAAGGCTGCATCTTCAAAATGCGACAAAAAAGTTATTGTGGACATTATATAGTAACCACAAGTGCAACGGGACTGAATTCAGTCCCGTTAATCATTTAAAAAGTTAATTTAATTATCATTAAAAATTTAAAAATATAACTAAGTTCTAACATTAAATAACATTTAATGGAAACTGCTTGAAAGGAAATATATGGAAAAATATTTTAGGGTAGGAGTTGTTGCAAATACACATGGTATACGTGGTGAAGTAAAGGTATATCCTACAACAGATGATATTAATAGATTTAAAAAATTAAAAAAATGTATCTTAGATACAGGAAAAGAATATATAGATTTAAACGTAGAATCAGTAAAATTTTTCAAAAATATGGTTATTCTTAAATTTAAGGAGTATAACAATATAAATGATATTGAATGCTATAAAGGAAAAGATATTTTAGTTTCCAGAGATAATGCAGTTAAACTTGAAAAAGGCGAATATTATATAGCAGATATATTAGGGGCAAAAGTTATTCTTGAAGATGGTAGCGAATTTGGTGTTTTAGAAGATGTTATGCAGACAGGTGCTAATGACGTTTATGTTGTTAAAACATTAGACAACAAAGAAGTATTGCTTCCTAAGATTGATGAATGCGTCAAGAAACTAGACATAGAAAACAAAATTGTTACTGTGCATATCATGAAAGGATTGCTAGACTAATGAATTATCATGTATTAACACTTTTTCCTGAAATGATTACAAATGGAGTAAATACAAGCATTACAGGAAGAGCAATTGACAAGAAGTTAATAAATTTAAATGCAATAAATATAAGAGATTTTTCCGGAAATAAACATGGTCAGGTTGATGATTATCCATATGGCGGAGGAGCAGGAATGCTTATGCAACCCGGACCTGTATATAGAAGTTATGAATCCGTTGTGGAAAAAATAGGATATAAGCCAAGGGTTATTTATTTAACTCCACAAGGAGAGACGTTTAACCAAAGCATGGCAGAAGATTTTGCCAAAGAAAAAGATTTGGTATTTTTATGTGGACATTACGAAGGTATAGATGAACGTGTTTTAGAAATGATAGTTACAGATAATGTTTCTATTGGTGATTACGTCCTTACAGGAGGAGAACTCCCGGCGATGGTAATGATAGATACCATTTCAAGACTTATTCCAGGTGTCTTGAATAATAACGTATCTGCTGAATTTGAATCGTTTAATGATAATTTATTGGAGTATCCGCAATATACACGTCCTGATACTTTTATGGATAAAAAAGTACCACCAATTCTCTTATCGGGAGATCATGCTAAAGTAGATAAATGGAGAAGAGAGCAGTCGATAATCAGAACTATTAAGAGACGTCCTGATTTGATGGAAAAAGCTAATTTAACAAAAGAAGATATAAAATTTATCGAAAAATTAGAAAATGAAAAAAATGCTTGCAAATGATATAGTCTTATGGTATCATTACAGATGCTGTAAAAAGGAGATGTTCCGCTGTTGCTTTGATAGCATTAAGAATGTCTAATGAAATAAGGAGGCAGTTATGAACGATATTATCAGAGAAATTGAGGCAGCTCAGTTAAAAGAAAACGTAGCAGATTTTAATGTTGGTGATACAGTTAAAGTATACGCTAAGATTAAAGAAGGAAACCGTGAAAGAATCCAGGTTTTCGAAGGTTTAGTAATTAAGAAACAGGGTGGAAGCACAAGAGCAACATTTACTGTAAGAAAGAATTCAAACGGTATCGGTGTTGAAAAGACTTGGCCATTACACACACCTACAATCGACAAAATCGAAGTAGTTAGAAAAGGTAAAGTTAGAAGAGCTAAACTTAACTACATCAGAAGCAGAGTTGGTAAGGCAGCTAAGGTTAAAGAATTAGTTAAATAATTATTATACCATAAAAAGGAGCGAGTATTTAACTCACTCCTTTTTTTAAACCTGAAGATTAGATATATTTAAATGTAAAAATATACGATATCATAAATATACGATATCATTTTAAAGTAAGTAATTAGTAATGATTTTATGAAATACAATAACGTTTTATGTATAATTAAGGAGGAACTATGGATTATCAGTGGTATCCGGGACATATGACAAAAGCAAAACGTCAGATGCAGGAAGATATAAAATTAATTGATTTAGTAATTGAGCTTGTAGATGCAAGAGTACCTTTAAGTAGTAGAAATCCGGACATCGATGATTTAGGAAAAAATAAAGCTCGCTTGATTTTACTTAATAAATCGGACTTGGCTGATGATGCTCAAAATGAAAAATGGATTGAATACTTTAAGGCTAAAGGTTATCATGCATTGAAAATAAATTCAAAAAATAAATCAGGAATTAAAGAAATAAATAATGTAGTTAATGAGGCGTGTAAAGAAAAAATTGAAAGAGACCGTAAACGAGGAATTAAAAACAGACCTGTAAGAGCTATGGTTGTTGGTATCCCAAACGTAGGAAAATCTACATTTATTAATGCATATGCCGGAAGAAATTGTGCAAAAACAGGAAATAAACCTGGCGTTACAAAAGGAAAACAGTGGATTAAATTAAGTAAAACATTGGAATTATTAGATACACCGGGTATTTTGTGGCCTAAATTTGAAGATCAGGCTATAGGGCTTAAATTAGCGTTAATCGGTTCTATAAATGATAATATTCTTGATGTAAGCGATATGGCATATGAATTTGTAAAAATATTAAATAATAGTTATGAAAATGCTATACCTAACAGATTTGGCGTAGAAAAGAATGATGATCCATTAAAGATGTTAGAAGGAATAGCAGAAGTAAGAGGATGCAAATTAAAAGGAAATGTTTTAGACTTAGAAAAAGCATCTTCAATTTTACTTGAAGAATTTAGAAGTGGAAAATTAGGAAAAATTACATTAGACAGACTGTAAGGAATATAAAATGGGACAAAAAAGTATAAGTGATATAAATAATATATTAAAAAGCTTAAGTGTCAAAGAATTAAATTCTTTTATAATGGAATTTAACGTTGACGAAAGACAAGGTGTAAAAAAACTTGTAACAAAAGCTCAAAAAATGCTTGAAAAGTATGAACTTGAATTACAACGTACCTACAAGATGGGTGAATTTGAAAGAAAATACAGCGATTATGAATTTATCTGCGGTATAGATGAAGTTGGTCGTGGACCATTAGCCGGTCCTGTAGTTGCAGGAGCTGTAATATTGCCTAAAGATTGTGATATATTATATTTGAATGATTCAAAACAACTTTCAGCAAAGAAACGAGAAGAACTTTATGATGAAATAATGGAAAAAGCTGTAGCTGCAAAAACTGCAATGGTTAGTCCTGCTCAAATAGATGAAATCAATATTTTACAGGCGACATATGAAGCTATGCGTACTGCAATAAGTCAGCTAGAAGTTAAACCAACACTTCTTTTAAATGATGCCGTAAATATTCCGGGTGTAGATATTAAGCAGATTGGAATTATTAAAGGTGATGCTAAAAGCAAATCTATCGCAGCTGCAAGTATAATTGCGAAAGTAACCAGAGATGCAATGATGGTAGAATATGATAAATTGTATCCTGAATATGATTTTGCTTCAAATAAAGGATATGGTTCAGCTAAACATATTGAGGCAATTAAGAAGTTCGGCCCTTGTCCTATTCATAGAGAAACATTTATTACTAATTTTGTAAAGTGATTAGCTTACCGGATAAGGAGAGATATTGAATAAGAGAATTATTGGAGGGTATAAAGAAGATATAGCTACAGAATATTTGATTGAACATGGCTATACAATAATTGATAGAAATTTTTCATGCAAAAGTGGAGAGATAGACATAGTTGCAAAAGATAAAGAATATTTATGTTTTATCGAGGTGAAATATCGGGAGAATAATAAATATGGCGATGCTTTAGAAGCGATAAATTATAAAAAACAACAGAAGTTATTTAAATGTGCTAATATATATATAATGGCTAATAAGTTAGTCGAAAATCTAAATTATCGCTTTGATGTTGTAGCAATTAAAGGTGAAAATATAGAATTAATTAAGAATGCATTTGGAGCAATGTAATGATTATATTAAATAAAAAGAACAGAACAACAACAAGTATAAAATTTGGAAACGGAATTCCTTATATCAGTTTTAATGCATTAGAACAGACAGGAATGGTTGTCAATGCATTTTCTACAAGACAGGGTGGTGTAAGTGTAGGCTGCCTTGAATCCATGAATCTAGGATTTAACAGGGGAGATTTAGATGAAAATGTATTAAAAAATCATAAAATATTTGCTAAGGCTGTCGGATTTCCATATGAAAATATAGTTACGACAAATCAGACACACACTACTAATGTAAGAGTTGTTACAAAAGAAGATTGTGGTAAAGGCATTACAAAGGACAGGGACTATTCTGATGTAGACGGTTTAATAACAAATGTTCCGGGAATTGTTTTGACAACATATTACGCTGATTGTGTTCCTCTTTATATACTTGATCCGGTTAATAAAGCAATTGGCTTGTCGCATTCAGGATGGAAAGGAACAGTAAAACGCATAGGTGATAATACATTGAAATTAATGAATGAAAATTATGGTACAAACCCAAAAGATGTAATTTGCTGTATTGGTCCGTCAATATGTCAGGATTGTTATGAGATAAGCGAAGACGTTGCAAATGAATTTATAAACGAATTTGGTAAAAATAATAAAATATTATATAATAAAGGGAATGGAAAATATCAGTTAAATTTATGGGAAAGTGTAAAACAGGTATTTCTTGATGCGGGTGTTGAATATGACAATATCTACACTACAGATATTTGCACATGCTGCAATAAAGATGAATTGTTTTCTCATAGGGGGCATCATGGAAAAAGAGGAAACTTAGCTGCATTTTTAATGCTTAAATAATATCAGCTTAATCATGTTTCCTTCATATAACTATTATTTGTACTAAAATGGAGAATCATATGAATAACAGGCATTTAATAAAGAGTGTGACTCCGGGTTCTATTGCAGAAGAAATGGAAATAGAAGCAGGGGATTACCTATTAGAAGTAAATGGTACAACAATAGTTGATATATTTGATTATCAGCTTTTGTGTATGGACGAATTTATAGATGTTGTAATAGAAAAAAGTAATGGCGAACAGTGGGAATTAGAAATTGAAAAAGATGAAAATGAAGAGTTAGGTTTAGAATTTGAAAACGGCCTTATGGATGAATATAGGTCATGCTGTAATAAATGTATGTTTTGTTTTATTGATCAGATGCCACCCGGTATGAGAGAGACTTTATATTTTAAAGACGATGACTCGAGACTTTCATTTTTACAGGGAAATTATATAACTTTAACTAATATGAATGAAAATGATGTTGACCGTATAATAAGATATAATCTATCTCCAATTAATATATCTGTACACACTACAAATCCTAAACTTAGATGTAAAATGCTAAATAACAGATTTGCCGGTGATAAACTTAAATATATAGATAGATTAAACGCAGCTGACGTTGAAATGAACGGACAAGTTGTATTATGCAAAAATGTAAATGATAAAGAAGAACTAGAAAGAACGATTAGTGATTTAGAGAAATATATTCCAAATATGAGAAGTGTTTCTATTGTTCCTTCAGGTCTTACAAAATTTAGAGACGGTTTATATCCTTTAGAATTATTTGAGAAAGAAGATGCTTGTGCTGTAATAGATACTATTGAAAAATGGCAGAAGCATTTTTATGAAAAATATGGGATACACTTTATACATGCAAGTGATGAATGGTATATTTTAGCAGAAAGAGAAATGCCTGAAGAAGAGAGGTATGATGGATATTTACAACTGGAAAATGGTGTAGGAATGATTAGAAGCTTTATAGAAGAGGTGAAGGATTACCTTGATTCTATTGAAGGTGATGATAGAGTTATAAATGTATCTACAATAAGTGGAGTGTTAGCATATGATACTATAAAGTCAAGTTGTGACAAGATAAATAAAAAATTCCCAAATGTAAATGTACACGTATATAAAATAATTAATGACTATTTTGGACATTCAATTACAGTTACAGGACTTCTTACAGGACAGGATATATGTTCTCAACTTTCGGGAAAAGAATTAGGGGATAACTTACTTTTGCCTACAAATACATTGAAAGCTGATGAAAATATATTTTTAGATGACATGACATTAGAGGAATTTGAAAAGAATTTACAAATAAATACAATTATTGTAAAATCTAGTGGAATGGATTTTGTGAAAACCATTATAAACGAAAATGAAGATAATAATCCAAAAATAAGTACAAATTCTAAATATGAATTGTAGAGTACTTGAAATTAAACAGATACAAATAGGAGATTAGATATGAGTAAACCAATAGTTGCCATTGTAGGAAGACCTAATGTAGGAAAATCTACGCTCTTTAATGCATTGGCAGGAGAAATGATTTCTATAGTAAAAGACACTCCGGGTGTCACAAGAGATAGAATTTATGCAGATGTAGAATGGCTTAACCATAATTTTACATTGATTGATACAGGCGGAATTGAGCCGGACAGTAGAGATATTATTTTATCACAGATGAGAGAACAGGCTCAGATAGCAATCGATACTGCTGATGTAATTATATTTATAACAGATGTACGTCAGGGACTTGTCGATTCAGATACAAAAGTAGCTGACATGCTTAGAAGAAGTCATAAGCCGGTAATCTTAGCTGTTAACAAGGTGGATAATTTTGATAAATTTATGCCTGATGTATATGAATTTTATAATTTAGGAATTGGTGATCCACAGCCTATATCAGCATCATCAAGACTTGGAATTGGTGACTTGCTTGACCGTGTAGTTGAACACTTTGACGGACTCGAATTAGAAGAGGAAGAAGATGAAAGACCAAGAATTGCAGTTGTAGGTAAGCCAAATGTAGGAAAATCATCTTTGGTAAACAAACTTACAGGAAATAATCGTGTGATTGTATCAAATATAGCCGGCACAACAAGAGACGCAATTGATACTGAAATTACATGGAATGGTAAGGAGTACGTATTTATTGATACTGCAGGTTTGAGACGTAAAAAGAAAATAAAAGAAGAAATTGAAAGATATAGTATTATAAGAACTGTAACAGCCGTTGAAAGAGCGAATGTAGTTGTTGTAATGATTGATGCAACAGAAGGTATTACAGAACAGGATGCTAAAATTGCGGGAATCGCTCATGAAAATGGCAAAGGTGTAATTATTGCCGTTAATAAATGGGATGCAATTGAAAAAAATGATAAAACAATATATCAGTTTACTGCAAAAATACGAGATGTACTTGCGTATATGCCATATGCTGAAATAATGTTCATTTCTGCCCAAACGGGTCAGAGACTTCCCAAATTATTTGATATGATTGATACAGTTTTAGAAAATCAGTCAATGCGTGTTGGAACAGGTGTATTGAACGAAATAATGACAGAAGCAGTTGCTTTACAGCAGCCACCATCAGACAAGGGTAAACGATTGAAATTATACTATATAACACAGGTAGCAGTTAAACCGCCAACTTTTGTTATATTTGTAAATGATAAAGAACTGATGCATTTTTCATATACAAGATATATTGAAAATAAAATAAGAGAAAGTTTTGGATTCAAAGGAACTCCTTTAAGATTTATTATAAGGGAACGAAAGGAAAGTTAAATGATTGCTCAGAGAATTATTTGCATAGTTTTAGGATATTTTTTCGGTCTTATAGAAATGGGATACATTTTAGGCAAGATAAAAAATATTGATATTAGAGATTTTGGAAGTGGAAATTCAGGAACAACAAATACAATGCGTGTTCTTGGTAAAAAAGCAGGATTAATCACATTTTTTGTTGATGCATTAAAAGCAGTATTTTGTGGTTTGCTTGTTTATGCTTTGTTTCATAAATCATGTGAAAATATTATGTTTGTTTTATTGCTTTATTCTGGATTTGGTGTTATTTTAGGACATAATTTTCCGTTTTACATGAAATTTAAAGGTGGAAAAGGAATTGCGGCGTCAGCAGGAATGATTACATCTTTAGCTATATATGATTGGAAATTTGTTGTTCTTGGATTTTTTGTGTTTTTTATATCTTTATATATAACAAAGTATGTATCGTTTTCATCGTTAATGCTTATGGGCTCATTGTTAATAGAAATGATTGTATGGGGGCAGCTTGGAATGGTACATAATCTTAATCCGGAATGCAGAATTGAAGCGTACATTATTACAGGTCTTATGACAGCACTTGCTTTTATAAGACATAAGGACAATATAAAAAGATTAGCCAAAGGTACAGAACGAAAAATTGGCGAAAAGAAGGAGGCATAATATGTCAAAGATTACAGTATTAGGTGGTGGCGGATGGGCTATAGCATTAGCTATGGTTCTTAATGATAATGGTCATAATGTCACAATATGGTCAGCAGTAAACAGAGAAGTCGAAGCACTTAAAACTCATAGAGAAAATAAAATAAGTCTTCCGGGAGTAATCATTCCAGAAACAGTTGAAATTACAAATGATTTAAAAAGTGCTGTTAATGGAGCAGAAATTATTGTTATGGCAGTTGCATCTTCATTTGTAAGAAGTACTTCAAAACTTTTAAAGGATTTGATTCCAAATGGTCAGATTATTGTAGATGTTGCTAAGGGAATTGAAGATGATACGTTTAATACAATGACGGAAATAATTGAAGATGAATTACCAAATTGTGATGCAGTTGCATTATCAGGACCAAGTCATGCCGAAGAAGTAGGTCGTAAAATTCCAACAGCCGTTGTAGTAGGAGCAACAACTAAAGAAACAGCTGTTAAGGTTCAGGATGCTTTTTCAAATCATTACTTCAGGGTGTATGTAAGCCCTGACAGAAAGAGCATTGAGCTTGGTGGCGCTTTAAAAAATGTTATTGCATTAGCTGCCGGAATTTCAGATGGCTTAGGATTTGGTGATAATACAAAGGCACTTCTTATTACAAGAGGAATGAAGGAAATTAGTCTTTTAGGAACTGCAATGGGTGGCCACACAAGAACATTTAACGGATTATCAGGAATTGGTGATTTGATTGTTACATGTGATAGTAAACATTCAAGAAACAGACGTGCAGGAGTATTAATTGGACAGGGATATTCTTTAGAAGAAGCTGTTAAGGAAGTAAATATGGTTGTTGAAGGTGCTGTATCTGCAAAAGCTGCACTTAATCTTTCAAAAAAATATCATGTTGATATGCCACTTACAGAAGCTGTTAATGACGTATTATTTAATGGAAAAAAGCCTTTAGATGCAGTTAATGAATTGATGAACAGAGATAATACAAGTGAGCATGTAGATTTATTGTGGAAGTAAAGAAATATGGATGATTTAAAAAAAATACAAAATAAATTTATAGGTCAGATTGGAAATTTTGACATTAATCCTACAGAATTTAAAATGCTCATGACATATTATGAATGTGCTATTTTAGAAGTAAAGACAAAATTAGATGTTTTAAATAAAGAATTTTCTGCAAATACTATGAGAAATCCTATAGCATCAATTAAAACCAGAATTAAATCTCCTGATAGTATATATGAAAAGTTAGATAGAAAAAATTTGGATAAAACATTAGAAAGTGTACAGAACAATTTAGATGATGTTGCGGGAATTAGAATTATATGTTCTTTTTTAGATGATATATATAGCGTTGCAGACATGCTTACAAGTCAGGATGATGTTAAAGAATTAACCAGAAAAGATTACATAAAAAATCCAAAGAAAAATGGTTATAGAAGTTTGCATCTGGTTATAGAAATTCCTATTTTCTTATCTAATGAAAAGAAGGGTGTAAAAGTTGAGGTACAAATAAGAACAATTGCTATGGATTTCTGGGCTAGTTTAGAACATCAGATACACTATAAGAAATTTGAAAATTCTAATGTGGAATCAATTAAGCAATTAACGGATTGCGCAGATACAATTTACGAAACAGATATAAGAATGTTAAATATCAGACAAAATTTGTTAGACAACGAGGATTAAATTTATGGAAAGTAGAGCAAAAGAAACTGCAAAGAAAACAGCAAAGAAAGGTAAAAATGGGATTGTTAAGCTTATATTCAGCCGTATATTTATTTTTGCCCTGCTTATTTTTCTGCAACTTCTTGTATTGTTCTACTTTTTTTGGCATGTAAATGAGCAATTTAAGATATTTTATGATTTTATAAGAATTATCACTGTTTTTCTGGTTCTTTATATTGTTAATGAAAAAAAATCAGATCCAACCATGAAAATGATATGGTCAATTGTAATTCTTATAATTCCAATTTTTGGCGCACTTTTATATTTGTTTGTAAAATTTCAACCTACATCTGTGCTGTTAAGAAAAAGATTAGAAGTAATTAACCACAGGTCGGATAATTATTTAGAATATAAAACAGACATTAAAGATAAATTACAAAAAGATGATCCGCTTATAGAAAATTTAGGAGAATACATCTATAAATATTCAGGATGTCCACCATATGAGAATTCAAAAATTACATATTTTGCTTCAGGAGAAGAAAAATATGATTATTTGATAAAAAAACTAAAAGAGGCAAAATCATTTATATTTTTAGAGTATTTTATAATTGAAGAAGGTGAAGTCTGGAATTCTGTTCTTGAAATATTAAAACAAAAAGTTAAAGAAGGGGTTGAAGTCCGTGTAATATATGACGGAATGTGTTCTCTAACCAAACTTCCAATGGGTTATTTTAAGAAACTTAGAGAATATGGAATAAAAGCTAAATCTTTTAATCCAATGAAACCATTTCTTTCAACGCATCAAAATAACAGAGATCACAGAAAAAATCTTGTAATAGATGGAACGGTTGCTTTTACCGGAGGAATTAATCTTGCCGATGAATATATGAATTTAAAAGAGCGATTTGGTTATTGGAAAGATACAGCTGTTATGATAGAAGGAGAAGCTGCTAAAAGTTTTACGTTATTATTTTTGCAAATGTGGAATGTAGATGAAGAAATTATTGGCGATTATAATAAATATTTAGATGTAGACTGTCCTTCGTTGCCGGATACATCAGGCTATATTATTGGATATGGAGATGAGCCGTTTGATGATGAAAAAGTTGGAGAACAAGTATATTTAAGCCTTATAAATACTGCAAAAAAATATGTTCATATAATAACACCTTATCTTGTAATTGATAATGTGATGATGGAGGCTTTGACATTTGCTGCAAAAAGAGGTGTTGATGTAAAAATTATCATGCCGGGAATTCCAGATAAAGCATATGCGTATTGTCTTGCAAGAACCTATTATGAAGAATTAATTAAAAATGGAGTTGAAATATATGAATTCACTCCGGGATTTACACATGCAAAACAATTTGTAGTTGATGATGACAAAGCGACTGTTGGAACAATTAATTTAGATTACAGAAGTTTATATCTTCATTTTGAATGTGGATGTTTAATGTATAAAAACAAGGAAATATCATTAATAGAAGATGATTTCGAAAAAACATTACAGAAATCTAAAAAAATCACATTAGAAGACTGTAGAAATCGGTCGGCATTATATAAATTATGTGGTTCAATATTAAAAATGATTGCTCCGTTAATGTAATGTTGTATTAAAGGGAGGATGAATATGCTTCATATTAAGTGTGGCGATGGTGTAGGAAAGACAACATCTGCTGTCGGTCAGGCTGTTAGAATGTTAGGCTATAATAAAAAAGTAATATTTGTTCAATTTATGAAAGATGGTCTTTCCGGAGAAATAAACTTTTTAAAAAATAACAGCAATATTTATGTTTTGCATCCAACAGGTCCAATAAAATTTATATGGAATATGACAGATTCTGAAAAGAGCGATTTAAAGGATATCCATACAAATTTAATAAAAGAAACAGAAAAAATTTTAAAATCAGAGCATATATCAATGGTAATATTTGATGAATTTAACTCTGCAAATGAATTGAATTTGTTGGATAAAGATTATGCATATAAGATTATTTGTGAATATAAAGATAAAACTGAAATAATATTGACAGGAAGAAACCCCGAAGAAAAATATGTAGAAATTTCAGACTATATATCGGAAATTAATTGTATAAAACACCCATTTGAAAGTGGTGTAAATGCCCGTAAAGGTATAGAATATTAAGAATATATAAAACCTCTTTGCATATAATTATAAAAAATGTAAAGGGGTTATTTTTATGGATTTTAGTATTTATAAAGACATTAAAAACCGTACAAACGGTGAAATTTATATTGGTGTTGTCGGGCCTGTCAGAACAGGAAAATCAACATTTATAAAGAATTTCATGAATTTAGCAATTATTCCAAACATAAAAGATGAAAATGATATTAAAAGAGCTCAGGATGAACTGCCACAATCAGCAGCCGGAAAAACAATTATGACCACAGAGCCTAAATTTATTCCAAATAAGGCTGTTAATATTAATTTGAAAAATGATATAAATGCCAGCGTAAGACTTATAGATTGTGTAGGTTATATGGTTGATGGTGCAACCGGATATTTAGAAGAAGATAAAGAGAGAATGGTAAAAACTCCATGGTTGACACAGGAAATTCCTTTTTCTAAAGCAGCGGAACTTGGAACTCAAAAGGTTATTTCAGAACATTCAACTATAGGGATTGTCATAACTACAGATGGAAGCTTTACAGATATTCAGGCTGAAAATTACATGAAAGCAACAGATATGGCAATTAAGGAATTGGAAAAAATAAATAAACCTTTTGTTATAGTTGTAAATTCAATGGAACCTGAATCAGAGAAGTGTAAAAGTGTTGTAAAAAAATTAGAAAGCAATTACAGGTCAGCTGTCATTCCGCTTAATTGTCTTCAGTTAAGCGAAAAAGATATAAATGAAATTCTAAGCAAAATTTTGTTTGAATTTCCAATAGCAAAGATTAATTTTATGTGCCCTAAGTGGGTAAATGTTTTAGAAGATGACAACGAAATTAAGAATGCGGTTTTAGAATTGTCAAGAAACATACTCATGGTTCTTAATAAAATAAAAGATATCAATTCTTTGCCAAATACTAAAGAAAACCCGTACATAAAATCAATCACGATTAATAATGTTAATTTGTCTGACGGAGAGGTAACAATAACCTATGCTATATATGATAAATATTACTATATGACATTAAGTGAAATGACTAATACACAAATCAATAATGAACTTGAACTGGTTAGTTTTGTAAAGGAACTTGCTGAAAAAAAAGATAAATTTGAAAAAGTAAATTATGCAATAGATGAAGTTAAAACTAAAGGATATGGAATAGTAGTGCCTACAAAAGATGAAATAACACTTGAGAATCCGCAATTGATAAGAAGTGGTGGAAAGTTTGGAGTTAAAATTAAAGCTAATGCTCCATCAATGCATTTTGTCAAAGCAAATATAGTAACTGAGATTTCTCCTATAATAGGAAGTGAAGAACAGGCAAATGATTTAATTGATTATATAAACGGACAAAAGACAGATGAAAATGCAAATATATGGGACACTAATATTTTTGGTAAAACAATTGAACAAATTGTTAAAGATGGGATAGTTGCAAAAATCAGTGGAATGAGTGATGAAACTCAGGGTAGAATGCAAAATACTATAGAAAAAATCACTAACGACCAAAGCAAAGGGGTTATTTGTATTCTGTTGTAAAGCTAAAATCAAGTAGCATTCGTTTATATGTTTAAATGAAGATAGATATCTGCATTCGATTGTCTATTAGAAAAATTAAATATATTTACTTAAGAATATGATAGCGAGCATTAACAAATAGATGCGTAAGTATGCAAACTAAATCAACCTATAATGCAAATTAAATCAATCTATAATCTTGAAAAACAATAGTCCTTATGCTAGAATTATTTATTGAGTTTTAGCATAAGGATTAATATTTGGAGGATAAATAAATGCAAAAATACGGATTAAACGAATTAAGAAAAATGTATTTAGATTTTTTTGCATCTAAAGACCATTTGGTATTGGGTAGCTTTTCTTTAGTTCCCCACAATGATAACAGCTTATTGTTGATTAATGCAGGTATGGCACCTCTTAAGCCATATTTTACAGGTCAGGAAATTCCACCTAAGACAAGAGTAGCTACATGTCAGAAATGTATCAGAACAGGTGATATTGAAAATATAGGTAAAACAGCAAGACATGGTACATTCTTTGAAATGCTTGGTAACTTCTCATTTGGAGATTATTTCAAGACAGAAGCAATTCATTGGTCATGGGAATTTTTGACAGAAGTTGTTGGATTGGAAGCAGACAGACTTTATCCTTCAGTTTATCTTGAAGATGACGAAGCATTTGATATATGGAACAAAGAAATGGGTATTCCTTCTGATAGAATATTTAAGTTTGGTAAGGAAGACAATTTCTGGGAGCATGGTGCAGGACCTTGCGGACCATGTTCAGAAATTTATTATGACCGTGGTGAAAAATATGGTTGTGGTAAGCCGGATTGCACAGTAGGTTGTGAGTGCGACAGATACATTGAAATTTGGAACAACGTATTTACACAGTTTGAAAATGACGGAAAAGGAAATTATACAACTCTTAAACAGAAAAATATTGATACAGGTATGGGTCTTGAAAGACTTGCAACTGTTGTTCAGGATGTAGATTCAATTTTTGATGTTGATACAATCAGAGCTTTAAGAGATAAAGTTTGTGAATTTTCAGGAAAAGAATATAAAAAAGAATATGCATGGGATGTTTCAATTAGAATTATAACAGACCATATCCGTTCAGCTACATTTATGATTTCTGACGGAATTATGCCATCTAACGAAGGAAGAGGTTATGTTCTTAGAAGATTAATCAGACGTGCTGCAAGACACGGACGTTTACTTGGAATTGATGGAAAATTCCTTGCAAAATTAAGTGAAACTGTTATTGAAAGTTCAAAAGACGGTTATCCTGAATTAGAAGAAAAGAAAAACATGATTTTCAAAGTCCTTACTGAAGAAGAAAATAAATTCAATAAGACAATAGATCAGGGACTTGGAATCCTTACTGATATGCAAAAAGAAATGGATAATGCAGGTTCAAAGACTCTTTCAGGAAAAAATGCATTTAAATTATATGACACATATGGATTTCCTCTTGATTTGACAAAGGAAATCCTTGAAGAAAAAGGATTTAATGTTGATGAAGACGGATTTAAAGCATGCATGGAAGAACAGAAAGAAAAAGCTAGAAAAGCCAGAAAGAAAACAAATTACATGGGTGCAGATGCTACAATTTACGAGCAGATGGATAAAAATATCACATCTAAATTTGTAGGATATGACAAATTAGAAAATGAATCAGTAATTTCAACAATTGCAACTGAAGATGAAATTGTAGAAGCAATCACTGATGGTGATATGGGAACAATAGTTGTTGATGAAACTGTTTTCTACGCTACAATGGGTGGACAGGCAGGAGATATTGGTGTAATTACAAACGGCGACAGTGAATTTGAAGTAAAAGATACAATTAAGCTTTTAGGTGGAAAGATTGGTCATATAGGACAGGTTACTAAGGGAATGTTCTCTGTTGGAGATAATGTTACACTTAAGGTTAATAAGCATAATAGAGAAGATACAGGCAAAAACCATAGTGCAACACATTTATTACAGAAAGCTTTAAAGATTGTATTAGGAGATCATATTGAACAGGCAGGCTCATTAGTTACTGCAGACAGACTTAGATTTGACTTTACTCATTTCCAGGCTATGACTCCTGAAGAAATTGAGAAAGTTGAAGATATTGTAAACAATGAAATCGCTGAAAATCTTCCTGTAATTACTAAAGAAATGTCATTAGAAGATGCTAAGAAGACAGGGGCTATGGCATTGTTTGGCGAAAAATATGGTGAAACGGTTCGAGTTGTTTCAATGGGTGATTTTTCAGTTGAATTATGTGGTGGTACTCATGTAGCAAATACAGGCGTTATTTCAGCATTTAAGATTGTTTCAGAATCAGGTATTGCTGCCGGAGTAAGACGTATTGAAGCTTTAACATCAACAGGTCTTATGAAACATTATGAATCAATTGAAGAAGAAATGAATCTTGCAGCTAAGGTTGCTAAAACTGAACCTATAGCACTTGTAAAGAAAATTGAAGCTATGCAGGAAGAAATAAAAGCTCTTATGAGTGAAAACGAAAAACTCAAGAGCAAAATTGCTAATGCATCTGTTGGAAATGCTGATGACCAGATTGTTGACGTAAATGGAGTTAAGTTATTAGCGATAAAAGTCGCAGACGTTGATATGAATGGTTTGAGAAATTTAGGCGATCAGATGAAAGAAAAGACAAACGATGGAGTTGTTGTTATCGTATCAACTTTAGGCGATAAAGTTAATGTTATTGCAATGGCTGGTGATGATGCAATCAGTAAAGGTGCACATGCCGGAAATATCATTAAGGAAGTAGCTAAATGTGTTGGCGGTGGCGGCGGCGGTCGTCCTAATATGGCACAGGCCGGAGGAAAGAATCCTGCAGGTGCAGATGACGCGTTAGCAAAGGCTAAAGAAGTTCTTGAAAGCCAGGTAAAATAATAAGCAAAAAATCTTCAATATACTATAAAAAGTGGTTGACGATGTGGAAATATATGTTATAATATTTTTTGTGTGTTATGAAACACAATACCTACAGTTTTAGGAATATCGTAACTGGAGGGAGGTAAGGAAAGAATGTCAAGCGTTATCGTTAAAGAAAACGAATCAATCGACAGTGCTTTACGTAGATTCAAGAGAAATTGCGCAAAGGCTGGTATTCAGCAGGAGATTCGTAAAAGAGAACATTACGAAAAACCAAGCGTTAAGCGTAAGAAGAAATCAGAAGCTGCTAGAAAGCGCAAGTATAATTAATTATAAAAAACCGGAGTTTATGCTCCGGTTTTTTTATGTATTATATTTTAAACAATTCATATACTTAATAATAATAGCTATATGTGGAGAAAAGCTATAGATAAATATAAAATTTGTGATGCCGGCCAAATACCTACAGATGTAGTTTTTAAAGAATCTATTGTCGATATTTTAGGGAAAAGGTGTGCTTATATAGAAAATTATATTTCAATAATTGAATTATCAGATACAAACATAATAGTTAAGTGCAAACATTACTATATATTTATAAAGGGTAACAGATTAAATATCGAATATTATAATAATAAAATCTGTATGAAAATAATAGGAGATCTTAATGAAATATCATTTTGTAGAAATTTGCATTAATAGTTACGATATAAAAAGATTATTGAAATTTAACGAATTAGAGTATAGAGAGATTAAGATTTCAAATAACGAAGCTACTTTTCTTATAAACAAAAAATATTTAGCAAGGCTAACAGAAAAATGCGAGAAATACAATATTGAAATTAAAAATGTTTCCGAAATTGGAAATATAAATAAAATAAAAAAAATTAAATACATAAAAATATTTGGTATTTCGTTAGCATCATTTTTATTGATTGTAGTTATATTATCTATGTTTATCTGGAACATTACAATAGATGGCAATGTAATGCATACTTCCAATGAATTATATAATTTTATAAGAAAACAAAACGTATATGTAGGAGAATATAAAGGAAAAATTGATTGCGATGAAATAGAAAAAAAGATTCGTAATAAATATTCTGATATAACATGGGTTTGTGCAGAAATTAAAGGGACAAATCTCATAATTCATGTAAATGAAAATTATAATCGAACGATAAAGGAACAGGAAAATTCTCCGTATAACATTATTGCAAATTGTGATGCACAAATAGATAGCATAATAACAAGAGCAGGTGTCGGCAATGTAAAGAAAGGTGACAAAGTTAAAAAAGGTGATTTGCTGATTTCAGGAGAAGTAGATACATATAACGAATTTGAAGAAATTATAGCTAAGAAATATGTTAAGGCTGACGGTGAAATTTATGCCAAAGTTAAATATGAATTTAATAAAAAATATAAAATAAAAGAAAAAGTAAAAAAATATGGAAAGAAATATTCATATTTTAACGTTTCGTTTGGTGATATGGCAATATTAAATGGCGAAGGCAAAAATAAAGACATTGTGATTGAAAAAAATAAACTTCATTTTTTGAAAAATTATTATCTGCCTGTTACATTTACAAAAATTACAAATATTCCTTTTAAATATGTTGAAGTAAAAAGAAATAAAACTCAAATAAAAACACTAATAGATAATGATTTTACATATTATTTAATGACTTTAGAACAAAAAGGGTATAAAATTCTAGAAAAAAATGTTAAAATGGAGATTGTCGGTGACAAATATATAGGAAAAGGACAGGTGACAGTTGTTCAACCTTTTGGGTCACTTGAAGAGTTAAGTATATCAGAGGAAGGAACTACAGTTAATGAGCGTGATTGAGAGTATTATAGATATTCCTGCTGAGCATGAAAAAAAGATTTATGGAAATTTTGATGAAAATATAAAGAAAATAGAAAGAACACTTCATGTCACCATTATATCTAGAGATTCACAAATAAAAATTATTGGTGGTGAAGTTGCTGCCAAAAGGGCAAAAAAAGTATTTGAACAGCTTTTTAAATTATCTTTACGTGGCAATGAAATAACAGAGCAAAATGTTGATTATGCGTTATCATTATCTTTTGAGGATAACGAACAGGCAATTGTCGAATTAGATGATGATATGATATGCAGAACTGCGGCAGGAAAGCCTGTTAAGCCTAAAACATTAGGTCAGAAGCATTATGTAGATGAAATACGTAAGAAGATGATTGTATTTGGAATTGGCCCGGCAGGAACAGGTAAAACATATCTTGCAATGGCAATGGCAATAACTGCTTTAAAAAATGATGAGGTAAACAGAATCATTTTGACAAGACCGGCTATTGAAGCAGGAGAAAATCTTGGATTTTTACCAGGCGATTTACAAAGCAAGGTTGATCCATATTTACGTCCTTTATATGATGCGTTATATCAGATAATGGGGGCAGAAAGTTTTATGCATAATTCTGAAAAGGGAATTATAGAAGTTGCTCCTTTAGCTTATATGCGTGGACGTACATTAGATAATGCATTTATTATCTTAGATGAAGCACAGAACACTACGCCTGCACAGATGAAGATGTTTTTAACAAGAATCGGCTTTGGATCAAAGGTAATCGTGACTGGTGATTTAACTCAAAAAGATTTACCTAGAGACGCTGTTTCAGGATTAGATGTTGCGTTAAAGGTTTTAAGTAAAGTTGAGGATATAAGTTTTGTTAACTTGACAAACAAAGACGTTGTAAGACATCCTCTTGTTCAGAAAATCGTTAAAGCATATGAAGAATATGATGAAAAAATGGCAAAAAAGAAACAACAAAGGGAAAAGAAATAATGAATATTTATATTGAAAACGAATATGACAAAGAAATGAAGGAACGACTTGATTATGAAAAACTTATAGAAGAGGTTGTTAATGAAGCCGTGGATTATGTGAAATGTCCATATGAGTGTGAAGTTAATGTAACTATTGTAACTAATGAAAAAATTCATGAGATAAATAACGAGTTTAGAGGAATTGATAAAGAAACTGACGTATTATCATTTCCGATGATTGATTATGATAAGCCGGGTGATTTTACAGGATTTGATGAGATTGATGATTATTTTGATTTAGATACCGGAGAATTAATTTTAGGTGATATTGTTATTTCATATGACCGTGTAATAAGTCAGGCACATGAATTTAATCATTCAGTTAGAAGAGAATTTGCTTTTCTTGTTGCCCATAGTATGCTTCATCTGTTTGGATATGACCATATGGAGGAAGATGAAAGGGTGGAAATGGAAATAAAGCAAAATGATATTTTAATAAATTTAGGAATTACGAGGGAGTAAACATGCAAAAAAAGATACTAACAGCATTAACATTAATCATAGTAGCCATGATTTTAGTAACAGGATGCAAAGGAAAGAAAACTGAAAAAGAAGAAAAAACAACTGTTGAAGAAACAACAATTGAAGAAACAACTGTCGACAATTCACATATCGGACAGGTGAGAAGTAAATTAACAGGTGAATATGTAGATGAAAAAATTGGTAACAGAAGACCTGTTGCCGTAATGTACAATAACATTATTAATGCAATTCCTCATTCAGGACTTAGCAATGCAAGTGTGTGCTATGAAGCACCTGTTGAAGGATGCATAACACGTATAATGGGTATTTTTGAAAATTATGATGATGTTAAAAAGATTGGTTCAATAAGAAGTTGCAGAATTTATTATTGCTATTTTGCTTTGGAGTGGGACGCTATCTATGTTCATTTTGGGCAGTCTAAATATGCACTTGATTTTCTTAAAAGCGATAAGATTGACAATGTAGGTTCATATCAATCTGTTGCAAATAGCATTTTCTTTAGAACGACAGACAGAGTTGCACCACATAACTGCTTTATTGATGGTGCAGGAATTAAAAAAGGAATAAAAGAATTAGGCTATAGAAAGAATTACAAGAAAGATTACAATTCGCATTTCCAATTTGCTGATGAGGGAACTAAAGTAGATTTGGCAAGCAAAAAGATTGCCAATAAAGTAGAACTTGGTTACCCGGTAAATAAACCTTGGTTTGAATATGATGCAGCTACAGGATTATATAAGAGATTCCAATATGGAAAAGCACACATTGATGATCAGAACAATGAACAGCTGTCTTGTTCTAATATAATTATTCAGTATGTTAACGCTACTCTTTATCCTGATAATAAGAGTTTGGATATGACTTTAACAGGCTCAGGAAAAGGTTGGTATATTACAAACGGTAAGGCTGAAAAAATTACTTGGAATAAATCAGACAAGCTTGGAAGAACTACATATTTAGATAAAGCAGGAAATGAAATTGTTTTAAATGATGGTAAAACATGGATTTGCATGGTTCAGAATGAATATTCTGATAATGTAAAAATTTCAAAATAAGAGTGAGTATTATGAGTAATGATGAGTTGATATCAAAAGCATATGAGGCAATGAAAAATTCATACGCACCTTACAGTAAATTTAATGTAGGAGCAGTTGCCTTATGTGGTGAAAAAATTTACATAGGATGTAATATTGAAAATGCATCTTTCGGCGCAACTATATGTGCTGAAAGATGTGCTATTTTCAAAGCTGTATCAGATGGATGTACAAAAATTGACAAAATAGTAATTGTATGTTCTACGCACGATTTTGCGTATCCATGCGGAATATGCAGACAGGTTATGACAGAATTTATGGATGAAAATGGAATAATTGTTGTAACTAATGATAAGGAAATAAGAGAATACAAACTTTCTGACTTGATGCCGGAAAGTTTTCGTATGTAATTAGGAGATTTCAATGTCAAAGAAAAAAATAAAAAGCAGCTTTCTTCTACAAGGAAGTATTTTAGCTGTAGCAGGTTTATTAGTAAGAGTTATAGGTTTAATATATCGTGTTCCTTTAACTAATATTTTAGGTGAAAAAGGCATGGGATGTTATGGCACGGCTTATGATGTGTATAATATTTTAATTTTATTATCATCACAAAGTATGCCTATTGCAGTCTCAAAGCTTGTTTCTGAAAAATTAGGAAGAAATGAAAATAATAATGCTCACAGAATTTTTAAAGGAGCATTAATATACGGGCTTGTAATTGGTGTTATATGTGGATTAATTGCATTTTTTGGCGGAGAATGGCTTGCTTCAACATTTTATCATGCTCCATCAGCCGGAAGAGCATTAAAGGTATTAGCTCCTACATTAACAATAGCATGCATTTTAGGAGTTTTCCGTGGTTATATGCAGGGACTTGGAGATATGGTACCAACTGCGATTTCTCAGATTTTTGAACAGATTGTAAATGCTTTTGTAAGTGTGTTTGCAGCATACGAATTATTAAATTATGGATACTCTGTTTCTACAATGTTATCAGAAAGTAAAGCAGAAGCAAATGCAATATCATATGGTGCTGCAGGTGGAACTTTAGGTACATGCCTTGGTGCGGCTACAGCTCTTTTAGTCCTGATTATTATCTACTTAAAAAGAAAGTCGGATATATTAGCTGACATTTCAAAGCAGGATAAAGGCGCATTGGATTCATTTAGTAGAATAACAAAAATGATTATATTTACAATTACACCAATGCTTATAAGTACAACAATTTATAACATTAGCAACTTGTTGGATAATCCGATTTTCCAGAATATTATGGAGTTGAAATTTGGCTTAAAAGAAGATGCAAGATTAGCATTGTGGGGTGTATACAGCTCACAGTATAGAGTACTTACTACTATGCCAATAGCTATTGCATCTGCATTAGCGGCAGCAATTGTACCGTCAATGATTCGTTCATATGCTGCCGGTGATAAACTAATTGTAAATAATAAAATAGATTCAGCAATTAAATTTTCAATGATAATTGCCCTGCCTTGTGGCTTTGGATTATCAGTATTAGGTGGACCAATCAACAAAATGCTATTTCCTAATTTGAGTAATGATATGATTGTTTACATGATGATGTTTAGTGTATTTACAGTTACGGCATTTTCTTTATCAACAATCAGTAATTCAATATTACAGGGAATTGATAAATTGAATGTTCCTATTAAGAATTCAGCAATTTCATTAGTTATTCATTTAGTTATTTTGCCTTTATTACTTGTTGTATTTAAATTAGGAATATACGCTGTTGTAATAGGTGATTTCACATTTGCAATGACAGTATGTGTATTAAATTCATATTCAATAAAAAATTATACAGGCTATACACAGGAAATAAAAAATACATTTGTTAAACCTATTATTTCATCGGTAATTATGTCTATATGTTGTTATTTAGTTTATTTATTATTCCATAAATTAATCGGAAGTAATACAATATCAACGTTAATCGCTATATGTGTAGCTATTGCAGTATATGGAATTATGGTTATTAAAACGAAAATTGTTACAGAAAATGAATTGGAATCTGTTCCAAAAGGAACTATGATTATTAAAATATGTAAAAAAATTCATCTGCTGTAGTATATAAAAATATAAAACGGTAAAAAATATATGCAAAGGAGTTTATTTATGAACAAGCGTGCATATATTTTTTGTTTAGTTGCAGCTGTAATTGTTGCAACATTTGTAATTGGATATAATATTGGAACAGATAAACAATCAAAGAAGAATAATTCTCAGACTAATGCTAAAGTAATAGAAAAAGAAGGCTATTGGTTGCAATCAGTGGAAGGATACATTGTAGTATTTGAAAATGATAGAGCAACTGTTGTTGCATCCACAGAAATACCAGTGTCCAGTTTGTCAAAAAAAGAGCAGGATGTTTTAGCTGAAGGTTTTTACTTTGATACAGCAGAAGAATTATTTAAATTTCTTGAGGCTAATACCAGTTGAGGAATATTTACAATGAAAATATGTATAATCGGTGCCGGAGCGGCAGGAATGGTGGCTGCAATAAATGTAGCAAATGAAAATAATGAGGTTTTTATTTTAGAACACACATCAAAAATAGGTTCTAAAATAAGAATCTCCGGTAATGGAAAATGCAATTTGACTAATGAATCAGTTTCAAAAGAAAAATATAATAATCAGGACTTTGCAGATGTAGTGTTAAACGAATTTTCTGTCGATGATACAAAACAATTTTTCTATAATTGCGGTTTAATGTTAAAAGATAAAAATGGATATTATTATCCTATGAGTGAGCAGGCAGCATCTGTTATTGATGTATTGCAAAGTGAATTGTATAAAAGAAATGTAAAATTAATTACTGATTTTCATATTACAAGAATGCATAGAAAAGATGATAAATTTATAATTAAGGGTAATAATAAAGAAATTATAGCCGACAAGCTTATAATTGCAACTGGTGGAAAGTCTGCTGCAAAAACCGGTTCTGATGGAAGTGGATACAGTTATGCAAAAATGTTTGGCCATAATATAATTGAACAGGTTCCCGGATTAACAGGAATTGTATGCAAAAATAAAATCTGTAAATCTTTTGCAGGCGTAAGAACTAAAGCAACTGTAACAGCTTTTATAGAAGGAGCATCAGTATATAAGGAAACCGGAGAAGTGCAATTTACTGATTATGGCTTATCAGGAATTCCTATATTTAATTGCTGTAATTATATTTCCAGAGCTATAAATTTAGAAAAAGATGTTGAAATAACAGTTGATTATTTACCTGATATTAAGAGTGAGGATATAGAAAAATTTATTATTACACAAAAAGATAACGGAAAAAGTGTATTATATGCTTTAAAAGGAATGTTACCGTCAAAAATAGCTAATGGTATTTATGAAATAGTAGTTAATAAATGTAAAAAAGATTCTGAATACTTTATTTCAAATATAATAAATTTTATAAAAAAATTTGAATTTAAAGCAATAGATACGAGAGATTACGAACAGGCTCAGGTTACGTGTGGAGGAGTTGATTTATCAGAAATAAATCCTAAAACAATGGAATCTAAACTTGTAAAAAACTTGTATTTCGCAGGTGAAGTGGTCGATATTAACGGTTTATGTGGCGGTTATAATTTACAATTTGCATGGTCAAGCGGTGCAATTGCAGGAAAGAGTTGTTTATATGATAAAAATTAAAGTTAATCAAATTAAGATGAATGTTAAGCATAGTATAGATGATGTTGTTAAGGAAGCACTTAAAAAAGTTCATACACAAAAAAACAACCTTGTGTCATATAAAATTATAAAAAAATCAATTGATGCAAGAAAATCACCAATATATATATATGCTGTTCAATTAGAGTTAAATAAATACAATTTAAAAAAATTACCTAAAGATGTTTCAATTGTAAAAAAAGAAGAAAAATACATATACAATGTTACGGGTAATAAAAAAATAGAAAATCCACCTGTTGTTGTAGGATTTGGCCCGGCCGGAATGTTTTGTGGCTATCTTTTAGCAAAAGCAGGTTATAATCCTATAATAATTGAAAGAGGCAAGGATGTTGACAGTAGAATTATAGATGTTGAAGAATTTTGGAAAACCGGTAAATTAAATACAGAGTCAAATGTTCAATTTGGAGAAGGTGGCGCGGGAACTTTTTCTGATGGAAAATTAAACACAGGAATTAAAGATAAAAACGGTCGTCAGAATTTTGTTCTGGAAACATTTGTAAAATGTGGTGCACCCGAAAATATCATGTATGATTCAAAACCTCACATAGGAACAGATATTCTTCAAATTGTTGTAAAAAACTTAAGAAAAGAAATAGAATCACTTGGTGGAAAAGTATTGTTTGAAAGTAAGCTTACTAACATCGAAAAAGAAGGTGGTTTTTATAATTTAGAAATCAATAATTCAGAAAAAATTCAGAGTCAAATATGTATTTTGGCTATAGGTCATAGTGCAAGAGATACTTTCGAAATGCTATATAACAAATCATTTCCAATGGAACAAAAACCATTTGCAATAGGTGTTCGTGTTGAGCATTTACAGGATATGATAAATAAATCACAATATGGAGTTGATAATTGTGAAGGTTTGCCTGCTGCACCATATAAATTAACATACAATACAAAGAGCAAAAGAGGCGTATATTCTTTTTGTATGTGTCCTGGAGGATGCGTGGTTAATGCTTCTTCTGAAGATAAACGTTTAGCTGTCAATGGTATGAGTTATAGCGCTCGAGATGGTAAAAATGCAAACAGTGCGATAGTTACAACTATTACTCCAAATGATTTTGAAAGTAAACATCCATTAGCAGGAATGTATTTACAACGTGAATTAGAAGAAAAAGCATTTAATGAAGGAAAAGGTGCAATTCCTGTTCAACTATATGGTGACTTTGTAAATAACAAAATCAGTCATGAATTTGGAAATGTTATTCCTGACATAAAAGGAAAATATTCTTTTGCGAATATAAAAAATGTATTACCTAAATATATTTGCGATTCAATAGAAGAGGCAATGCCATATTTTGGCAAGAAAATACAGGGATTTGATAATAAAGATACTGTATTTGCGGCGATTGAAAGCAGAACGTCATCACCTGTAAGAATTATAAGAGAAGACGATTTTCAATCAGTATTTAAAGGTGTTTATCCTTGTGGTGAAGGGGCAGGTTATGCCGGAGGCATTACAAGTGCAGCTATTGATGGTATAAAGGTGTTTGAATCGATTATTTCTGAATTCAGACCATAGCATTATTATTTGAACAATTATATTTAGATTAAAGGTTTGCAATTTTGAGTTATACATATCTAAGAATGAAAATATAGACCTTTTTTCAATTTTGTAGTATGATTTAGTTTGTAAAAATTTCGTTATATAAACGCGTGAGGAGTCATAATGAACATTAGATTTTTAGCCCAATCAGAATATTTTAATGGAATTCATTTAAAAGATGATATAATTCTTGAAAAAGAATATGAAGATAGTAAGTTTAGCAATATTAAAAAAGTACACTATTTCGTGTATCATTTAGAAGATAATATAAGAAAAGAAATTCTTCCAAGAAGCGAAAAACTACAGGTTTTTAATATTACAGACTGTCAGTTTCAGTCAGATTATATTTATTTTACTGAATTCGATGATCAATATGATGGAAATTACAATTTAAATATAATTAAATATAATTATATTGATGATACATATTTAAAAATAATTACTTTAAAGGATAATTTAAATCTATATCCTGATAAAAAACAAATAAAAATATATATATTAAATGAATCTAATTTAATAATACAAAGGGCAATTCCAAGAGGAAATTATAAAGATAATTATGCCGGATTTTTTGATTTTTCATCTATTTTATTTAATTTTGTAGATAATAAGCAATATAAAATCAACGATGAAAATTTAATTAACAATGGAATTGAATTTATGATTCCATATAACGAAAATTCATGTATTATGAAAACAGGATACTCTTTATTTGATGAGAATAAGCATGATTTACTCGAAAAAGAAGAAGCAGCTGTTGAAACTTTAATGGTAATAAACATTCAGCAATTTATATCGGATTTATTACTTGAACAGACACATATGGTTATACCGTCAATAGCCCAGGCATACTATGATACTACATTAGTATTTGCGGAGGTTCAGAATAATTATTTGTTATATTCTACATTCGATTTTAATAAGGATGAAGAAACGATTTGCTTTTATAATCTTGAAAGCAAAGAAGAATATACATGTATTAACAAAACAAAAACCGGAAGTTCAACAAGAGCAAATGCTATATTAATTAACGGAACACCATATGTTAAAATTGACAAAGATTCTAAAAGTCAATTTCTTAATTTAGAGACTAACGAGGTTGATGCAGTTTACAGTAATAAAGAAAAGATAGTTTTCATTAATAATAATCTCATTGCAAGTGTCAATGAAAAAAAGCCTTTATTTGGCAAAGAATATGAATATGTTGCAATTCAGAAATTCCCTTCGACAGAAGTATTGCTTGAAGAAAAAGGGTATTTTATTGGTGCAATCGCGGCAAATAGTGATACTACATATATATTTCTAAAATAAAATAAAAGGAAAAGAAAAAATGGATCAGAAGAAAATAAAGAGAATAAATGAATTGGCAAGAAAATCTAAAGCAGAAGGATTAACTGACAGTGAAAAGAAAGAACAGGAACAGTTGCGTACAGAATATAGAATGGCTGTTATTGGTAATTTAAAAGGTGAATTAAAAAATGTAAAAATTAAAAATCCCGATGGAACAATTGTGGATTTAAAACCTAAAGGACATTAAAATGGATTTAAACATTCTTAGAAAAGAAATAAAGCAAAAAAGATTATCTCTTGATTACCAAAAATTTGAACTTTATAATTTGGAAATCAATAATACAATAATAAATAGCAAAATTTATAATAGCAGTAAAGTTGTTTACTGCTATTGTAGTGTAAATAATGAAGTTGATATGACAATGCTTATGAGTGACTGCTTAAATAAAGGTAAAATTCTTGCACTTCCAAAAGTAATTGGAAACGACATGACATTTTATACAATTACTGATTTTAACCAGTTAAAAAAAGGCTATATGAAAATACCTGAACCTGTCACAGATAATATTGCACCTAAACCGGATATTGTTATAGTTCCGGGACTTGCATTTACTAAAGAAGGAAAGCGAATTGGATATGGCGCAGGCTTTTATGACAGATATTTAAAAAATATAGATACATATAAAATCGGTGTAGGGTTTAATTTTCAAATTGTGGATGAACTTAAGCAGCATGAAAATGATATCAATTTAGATACCATAATAACAAATGAGATAGTTTAGGAGAAATAAAGTGAATTTTGTAAATGAAACAGAAAAGCAGGCTTATTACATAGCTAAATGTAAAGAAATAATTTCTAATAGAGAAAAAGAATTAGGAAGAAAATTAAAGGCATGTGTAGCAACATTTGGATGTCAGATGAATTTCAAAGATTCAGAGAAACTTATAGGTATTCTTAATGAAATCGGATATGAAGAAACAGAAGATGAACATGCTGATTTAGTACTTTATAATACATGTACTGTACGTGAAAATGCTAATTTAAAAATATACGGAAGATTAGGATATTTATCAAAATTAAAAAAAGAAAACAGCAATATGATTATAGGTTTATGCGGATGCATGATGCAGGAAGAACATGTTGTTGAAAAAATCAAAAAGAGTTATAAATTTGTTGACTTAATCTTTGGTACACATAACATTTTTAAGTTAGCAGAATTATTATATGAAAGACTTTCAGGTCAAAAATCTGTAATTGATATATGGCAGGGTACAACAGAAATAGTAGAAGATTTACCTAGTGAAAGAAAATACAGTTTTAAATCCGGAGTTAATATAATGTATGGATGTAACAATTTTTGTAGTTACTGTATTGTACCATATGTTAGAGGAAGGGAAAGAAGCAGAAAACCTGAAGATATAATTAATGAAATCAAGAAATTAGTTAGTGAAGGTGTAGTTGAAATAATGTTGTTAGGTCAAAATGTTAATTCATATGGTAAGACATTAGAAAATCCAATGACATTTGCACAGCTTTTACAGGAAATTGAAAAAATAGACGGTCTAAAGAGAGTTAGATTTATGACGAGTCATCCAAAGGATTTGTCTGATGAATTAATTGATGTAATGGCTCATTCTAAAAAAATTTGCAAGCAGATGCATTTGCCATTACAGTCAGGAAGCGACCGTTTATTAAAAATAATGAACAGGCATTATGACAAACAGCATTATCTTGAAATCGTAGATAAATTAAGAAAAGCAATTCCTGATATTGGAATTTCAACAGATATCATTGTTGGTTTTCCCGGTGAGACAGAAGAAGATTTTAATGAAACACTAGATGTTGTTAAGAAAGTTCAATATGACAGTGCATTTACATTTATTTATTCAAAGCGTTCGGGAACACCTGCTGCAGAAATGGAAAATCAGGTTCCACAGGATGTAGTTAAAGATAGATTTGACAGACTTTTAAAAGTTGTAAATGAAATATCATCAAAGAAAACTGCCAAATATGAAGGAACAACACAATTAGTTATGGCAGAAGAAGTAAACAGCCATGACCCTGAATTAATTACAGGACGATTAAGCAACAACACGGTAGTTCATTTTAAGGGAACTAAGGATTTAATTGGTCAGGAATTAAAAGTTAAATTACTAAAAGCCAAAGGATTTTATTATTTTGGAGAAATAGAGGCATAATATGAGTATTACACCAATGATGCAACAATACTTAGAAACTAAAAAACAATATAAGGATTGCATTATTTTTTACCGTTTAGGTGACTTTTATGAAATGTTTTTTGAAGATGCTATTACAGCATCAAAAGAACTTGAAATCACTTTAACAGGAAAAAACTGCGGCTTAGAAGAAAGGGCGCCAATGTGTGGTGTCCCTTATCACGCTGTAGATTCTTATTTAAACAAACTTGTAACAAAAGGATATAAGGTTGCGATTGTTGAGCAGGTCGAGGATCCTGCAACAGCAAAAGGAATTGTAAAAAGAGAAGTTGTCCGAATTGTTACTCCCGGAACAAATCTAAACACATCTGCATTAGATGAAACTAAAAATAATTATTTAATGTCTATTGTATGTGTGGAAAATTGTTTTGGAATAGCTATTGTAGATATTACAACAGGAGATTTTTTTGTCACTGAAGTTGAAAACAACAGGGCATTACTTGATGAAATCTATAAATTCATGCCAAGTGAAATAATATGCAATGATGCATTTTTACTTACAGGAATTGATATTGACGATTTAAAAAACAGATTAAATATCACATTATTCCAGTTAGAATCATGGTATTTTGATGATGATATGTGTAAAAAAGCATTAACTGATCATTTCAAGGTTTATGATTTATCAGCATTAGGAATTGATAATTATGATGTTGGAACAAATGCTGCCGGTGCTCTAATGCAGTATTTAACAGAAACGCAAAAAAACTCACTATCTCATTTAACTCAGATAATTCCTTATTCAACGAATAAATTTATGATATTAGATACTTCTACCAGAAGAAATTTGGAGTTATGTGAAACATTACGTGAAAAACAAAAACGAGGATCTCTTTTATGGGTGCTCGATAAGACAAAAACGGCTATGGGTGCAAGAATGCTAAGAAGCTATATAGAACAGCCGTTAATTGATAAAGAATCTATTATAAAAAGACAAAAAGCAATCGAGGAATTAAATAAATCTTTAATTACAAGGGATGAATTAAGAGAATATCTTTCTCCAATATACGATTTAGAAAGACTTATAAGTAAAGTAGCATATAAATCAGCTAATCCAAGAGATTTAATAGCTTTGCTTAATTCTTTAAAAATGTTGCCACATATAAAAACGGTAATACAGGATTTTAAGAGTCCTCTTTTTAAAGAAATTACAGAAGAATTAGATGTTTTAGATGATATTACTTCATTGATAGATAATTCAATAAACGAAGATCCACCAATTAATATCAAAGAGGGGGGAATTATTAAAGAAGGATATAATGAAGAGGTTGACAGATTACGAAAAGCTAAAACAGAAGGAAAAACATGGCTTGCAGAACTTGAGACTAAAGAAAAAGAAAAGACAGGTATTAAAGGACTTAAAATAAAATACAATAAAGTATTTGGATATTATCTTGATGTTACAAATTCATATAAGGATTTAGTCCCGGATTATTATGTGAGAAAACAAACATTGACCAATTCAGAACGATACACAACTGATGAATTAAAACAATTAGAAGATGTAATATTAGGTGCAGAAGATAAATTATTTTCATTAGAATATAATATATTTAGTGAAATAAGAGATGAGATATCATCGCAGGTTGTTAGAATACAGACTACTGCAAAAGCATTAGCAAAAATTGATGTATTTGCTTCATTAGCATATGTTGCTGAACATAATAATTATGTTAAACCTAACATAAATGAAAAAGGTATTATAGATATTAAAAACGGCCGACATCCTGTCGTTGAAAAAATGATGCCTGACAGTATGTTTGTAACTAATGATACATATTTAGACATGAATAATAATCGTGTATCAATTATTACAGGCCCAAACATGGCCGGCAAATCAACATATATGAGACAGACAGCACTTATTACTCTTATGGCTCAGATTGGCTCATTTGTTCCGGCAACGAGTGCAAATATAGGCGTGTGCGACAAAATATTTACAAGAGTAGGGGCATCTGACGATTTAGCAAGCGGTCAAAGTACTTTTATGGTTGAAATGACAGAAGTTGCTAATATCCTTAGAAATGCAACACCAAAAAGCTTGTTGATTCTTGATGAAATAGGCCGAGGAACAAGTACTTTTGATGGATTAAGTATTGCATGGGCGGTAGTTGAACATATATGTGATATAAAATTACTTGGTGCAAAAACATTATTCGCAACTCATTATCATGAATTAACTGAACTTGAAGGAACTATGAAAGGTGTAAATAACTATTGCATCAGCGTAAAAGAGCAGGGCGATAATATTGTATTTTTACGTAAAATTGTTAAGGGCGGAGCAGATAAAAGTTATGGTATACAGGTTGCCAAATTAGCCGGTGTTCCTGATAGTGTTATAAATAGAGCAAAAGAACTTGTTGCTGAATTATCAAATGCAGATATAACAGCTAAAGCAAAGGAAATTGCCGCAAATATGACTCCCGGAAATTCCATAAAAGGAGTAAATGATAATGTTGAACTACATCAGATGTCTTTGTTTGATACAGTAAAAGAAGATGATATTATCACTGAAATTGAAGAACTTGATTTAGGAACTATGACACCAATAGATGCTTTAAATCATTTGTATAAAATACAGAACAAATTAAGGAATAGATGGTAAATGAGCAATATTAAATTATTAGATCAAAATACAATTAATCAAATAGCTGCCGGAGAAGTAATTGACAGGCCGGCATCGATTGTAAAAGAGCTTATGGAAAATTCAATTGATGCGGGTGCTGATAAAATTAGTGTTGAAATTAAAGATGGTGGCACTAAACTTATAAGAATTACAGACAACGGATGTGGTATTGATAGAGATGATATTAAAACTGCATTTTTGAGACATGCTACAAGTAAAATTAAATCTGTCGAAGATTTAATGGTCGTTTCTTCTCTTGGTTTTAGAGGTGAAGCCCTTTCAAGTATCGCAGCTGTATGTCAGGTAGAGTTAATTACAAAAACACAAGATTCATTTGTTGGATGTAAATATACTATAGAAGGAGGAAAGGAAAAAGGACTCGAAGAAATAGGTGCTCCTGATGGAACAACATTTCTTGTAAGAAATATTTTTTTCAATACTCCTGCAAGAAGAAAATTTTTAAAAACTCCTCAGACTGAAGCCGGATATATTTCAGAAATTGTTGAAAGGATAGCACTTTCGCATCCTGAAATAGCCATTAATTTCATAAATAATGGACAACCTAAGTTACATACTCCGGGAAACGGTAATTTGAAAGATGTAATTTATAATATATATGGTAGAGAAATAACTAATAATTTAATAGAAATAAATGAAGAATGTGAATTTGCACATCTTAAAGGTTTCATCGGAAAGCCATTAATTTCTAAAGGAAACCGAACATTTGAGAATTATTTTGTAAATGGAAGATATATTAAAAGTACTATTTTAACAAAAGCGATAGAAGAGGCGTTTGCACCTGTTATGATGCAACATAAATATCCTTTTACAGTCTTGCATTTGAAAATTAATTCAGACCTTTTAGATGTAAACGTTCATCCGTCTAAAATGGAACTTAGATTTAGAAATGGAAAAGATTTATATCCATGGATTGTGGAAGTTTTATCTGAAGCAATTATTGAGAAGCCGAAGATTCCACAGGTTAAACTTACAGAAGAAAAAGAGGATATTCCTGTTGCAATAAAGGTGCCTGAGCCATTTGAAACAAAAAGAACAGATGAGATTGAAAGAAAACATGACATTGAATCTGATGTGAATAAATCAGATAATTTTATTTCAGAGGAAGTAAATTACAACAAACAATCCGATATAAAACAATCAGATAGTAATTTTAAATCAGATATTACTAATAATAGCGATAATATAAATGATGTAAACTATAATATTGAAAATAATACTAATGTTATAGTTGAGAATAAAGATTTCCTAAAAAATAATCATAATAACAAAGAAATATCAGTAACTATTAGGAACAAAGAGTCAAATCAAATAACTAAGGAAGATATATCTTTAGATAATACATCTAATATGGAAAACGCATTAATTCCAGAAGAAAAAGCCGTAAATGTTAAAACCAGATTTGATGTTCCAAAAACTTCAAAAGATATGACAATGAATCTTTTTGAAGATAACTTTTTGACAGATACAGCAAGAAAAAAACATAAAATAATAGGGCAGGTATTTGATACATACTGGATTGTTGAGTACGAAGATAAAATGTACATCATTGACCAACATGCGGCTCATGAAAAAGTTATGTTTGAAAAAATTATGGCTGGTTTAAAAAATAAAGAAATTAACACTCAAATGGTTAATCCTCCTATAATTTTAAATCTAAGCATGCTTGAAGCACAACTTTTAGAAAAATTTATAGATAATTTCAGAGAAATAGGTTATGAAATAGAGGAATTTGGTGGTCAGGATTTTGCAGTAAGAGGTATCCCGGCTGATTTATATACATTAGATGCAAGAGAGGTATTGATGAACCTTATTGATAATTTGTCAGAACAGACAACAAAATTAAATTCTGAACTATTAACAGAAAAAATTGCGTCAATGTCATGTAAAGCAGCAGTTAAGGGAAATAACAAATTAAGTTATGCAGAAATGGATTCTTTAATTGACCAATTGTTAAAACTTGAAAATCCATTCAACTGTCCTCATGGAAGACCAACAATCATTTCATTATCAAAATACGAACTTGAAAAGAAGTTTAAACGAATAATTTAGGAGTATATATGAAACCGTTAGTTGTTATAACAGGACCTACAGCAGTAGGTAAAACAGAATTATCCATAAAAATTGCAAAAGCAATTGACGGAGAGATAATCAGTGCTGATTCCATTCAGGTTTATAAACATATGGATATTGGTTCTGCCAAAATAACAAAAGAAGAAATGCAGGGAATAAAGCATTATCTTGTTGATGAATTTGAACCGGATGAAGAATTTAACGTTCATGTATTTAAAGAAAAAACGTTAGAATACATGGACAAAATATATGAAGCAGGAAAAATTCCAATTATCGTAGGCGGTACCGGATTTTATATTCAGTCTGTATTATATGATATTCAGTTTAATGATGAAGAAATAGACAGTGCTTATAGAAAAGAACTTGAAAATATAGCAAAAGAAAAAGGAAATGATTATTTACATAATATGTTAAAAGAAGTAGATGAAGAATCTGCATTAAATATACATAAGAACAATTTAAAGCGTGTAATAAGAGCATTAGAATTTTATAAAAATACAGGTGAAAAAATTTCAACTCATAATGAAGAACAATCTCAAAATATTTCTCCTTATAATTTTGTTTATTTTGTGTTAAATGATAAAAGAGAACTTTTATATGAAAGAATAAATAAAAGAGTTGATATTATGTTTGATAAAGGCCTTGTAAATGAGGTCAAAAACCTTTTGAATATGGGATATACAAAAGATTTGGTTTCCATGAACGGTATAGGATACAAGGAAGTTGTTGATTATATTAATGGTAAATATTCTTTAGATGAAACTAAAGAAATAATAAAAAGAGAAACCAGACATTTTGCAAAACGACAGCTTACATGGTTTAGAAGGGAAAAAGATGTGACCATGGTCAACTATTTTGATTATGATAGTATCGATGATACTTTGAAATATATGATTAATACACTAAGGGAAAAGGATATAATTAAAAATGATTAAGGAAATGTATAAAAATCTGGGAATAGATGAAAATGTATATAATTTTACAAAAAATATTGAAAATGAATTAAAAGATAGATTTGCAAAAATAGATGAAGTAGCTGAATATAATCAATTAAAAGTTATGAAAGCATTTCAGAAGAATCAGGTTTCCGAAGCGCATCTTGGCGTATCTACAGGTTATGGATATAATGACATAGGCAGAGATACTTTAGAAAAAGTATATGCTGATGTATTTGGTACAGAAGATGCACTTGTCCGCCCACAGATTACATGTGGAACTCATGCATTAGGGATCGCATTATCAGCAAATTTACGACCGGGCGACAAAATACTTTATATTTCTGGTAAGCCTTATGATACACTTGAAGAAGTAATCGGAATTAGAGAATCAAAAGGATCTCTTGCAGAATATGGAATTAAATATGGACAGGTAGATTTACTTCCTAATGGTGATTTTGATTTTGATGGCATAAAAAAGGCAATAACTTCTGATGTTAAGATGGTTGGAATCCAAAGATCAAAAGGATATGAGACAAGACCTACTATTTCTGTTGAAAAAACAGGTCAGGTAATTAATTTTGTAAAAGAAATAAATAAAGATATCATTGTAATGGTAGATAATTGCTATGGTGAATTCGTAGATATAGTTGAGCCATCAAACGTAGGTGCTGACATGGTTGTAGGTTCTTTGATTAAAAATCTTGGTGGTGGATTAGCTCCTATTGGAGGATATATATGTGGAACCAAAGAATGTGTTGAAAATTGTGCATATAGACTTACAACTCCGGGACTTGGAAAAGAAGTTGGTGCAAGCCTTGATGTAATTCATACATTTTATCAGGGATTATTTATGGCACCAACAGTTGTTGCTTCTGCATTAAAGGGTGCAATTTTTGCAGCAAATGTATTTGAAAGATTAGGATTTAATGTAATTCCTAATTCGACAGAAGAACGATACGATATCATTCAGGCTGTTACATTTGGCTCTCCTGAAGGAGTAATCGCTTTTTGTAAAGGAATTCAGGCAGCTGCTCCGATTGACAGCCATGTTACACCTGAACCATGGGATATGCCGGGCTATGATTCACAGGTAATTATGGCAGCAGGTGCATTTGTATCCGGTTCATCTATTGAACTTAGTGCTGATGCTCCAATTAAGCCTCCATATGCTGTCTATTTTCAGGGTGGTCTTACATGGCAACATGCTAAATTTGGAATATTAAAGGCTTTGCAGCAGTTAGTAAATGAAAATATTGTCTCTTTATAAAATGTTAAAATTTGGTTAAATTTACTTAAAATATTATTTAATTGTGTACACTAAAAATTTATTGTGATAAAATCTAAAATTAGCAAGTTATTGTTTGATACCTCAATTTGTACTTGGAGAGATGAATGGAGGTATTTATATGAACAAAATTGCAGATATGCCTGTTAATGAAAGACCTTATGAAAAATGCATTGAAAAAGGACCGGCCTTTTTAAGTGATGAAGAACTATTAGCTGTTATTCTAAGAACAGGAAACAGAGAATTGAATTCTATGGAACTGGCAAGAACAATAATAACAAAAGAAAATAAGACAGATATTTTATCAATTATGCATTATACATTTGAAGAATTGACAAGCTTTAAGGGAATTGGAACTGTAAAAGCAATTCAGATTATGTGTATAGGAGAACTTTCTAAAAGAATAGCATGTACGAAAGCAATTCATAAGCTTGATTTTTCAAGACCTGACACAATTGCAAGATACTATATGGAAAGCATGCGCCATAAAGAAAAAGAAGAATTAGTCGTTGCATATTTAGACACAAAATGTCAAATGATAAAAGATATGATGATAACATCAGGAACAATAAACCAGTCTCTATTTTCAATAAGGGAAATATTTGTTCAGGCATTAAGATTTAATGCGGTTAATATCGTAATTGTACATAATCATCCAAGCGGGAACAGCGAACCTAGTAAAGATGATATTATTTCTACGAAAAAAATATGTGAAGCCGGACAGTTAATTGGTATAACTGTTCTCGATCATATTATTATAGGAGACAAATCGTTTACCAGCTTAAATGCATTAGGAATTATATAAATCAAGTTAATTGGAAGGACAATAAAATGAGTCAGAATGTTTATGGAATTGACATTGGAACAAGTAATTTAAAGATTTTCAATGGACAAACTAAAACTATAATAAATGAAAAAAATATAATAGCAATTCGAAATAAAAAGGACGTTTTTGCAATTGGAAATGGAGCTTTTGAAATGTATGAGAAAGCTCCTGATAATATTGTTGTAAGTTTTCCTATCAAGGATGGAGTAATTGCAGATATTAAAAACATGAAAAGTCTTATAGAAAAGATGTTTATTAAATTAAATTATCCTAAAATTGTAAGAGGTGGACGATTCTGTATTGCAGTTCCTTCTGATATAACTGAAGTTGAAAAAAGAGCTTTTTATGATGTTATTAACGACTCAAGTATTAAAGCAAAAGAAATAAAGATAGTAGAAAAACCTATTGCAGATGCAGTTGGTCTTGGTATTGATATTGACAGTGCTAAAGGGAACATGATTGTAAACATCGGTGCCGATACAACTGAAATTACAGTTACATCACTTGGTGGAATTGTAATTAGCAGAATTGTAAAAATTGGCGGAAACAAACTTGACGAAATAATTTGTAATATTGTAAAAAGAAAATATAATATTATGATTGGCATGAAAACAGCAGAGCAAATAAAAATCAATCTTGCAAATGCAATTTATGATGAAGAATCAGATGATAATTATGAAATGTGTAATGTATTTGGGAGAAACATTATTACAGGACTTCCTTGTGAAAGAACGGTTACATCTGATTTAATATATGAAGCAATAAAAGAAGTATTATCGTCTATTATTGATTCAATAAAACAGTTACTTGAACGTACACCACCTGAATTATCTTCTGATATAATTGACACCGGAATATATCTTACAGGTGGTTCAGCGCAGATTACAAATTTAAGTAAACTAATAGAAATGGAAACAGATTTAAAGGTAAATGTTGTTAGAAACCCCGGTGAATCAGTTGTAAGAGGAATTTCAAAAATTATATCTGATTCAAAATACAGAAAGTTGTTATATACACCAAGCGAAAATAAATACTAAGAGGTAGGTAAAAAGAAATGAAAAGACCTTCTAAGTTTATAAATATAAATACAAAAGTTTTAATATTTGTTCTAACTGTATTTTGTGTGTTTAGCATAATTTTGTCATCTATATTTTCAAATTATTCTAAACCTGCAAAAATAGTTTCCGGTGCAATTGTTGTTCCTCTTCAGGATGGAATGAATGGCATTGGTAAATGGTTTACTAATAAAGCAGATTACTTTAATTCAGTAAAAAAACTTACAAAGAAAAATAAAGAATTAGAAAGTCAGGTTAACGAATTAACAGAAGAAAACAGTTTGTTAGCTCAAAATAAATATGAACTTGAAAGACTTCGTGATTTATATCAGTTAGATCAGGACTATTCAAGTTACGAAAAAATTGCAGCCAATGTAATTGGAAAAGACTCCGGAAACTGGTTTGATATCTTTACAATTAATAAAGGTTCAAAAGACGGAATAAAAAAAGATATGAATGTAATAAGCGGTGGTGGACTTGTTGGAATTGTTACTGACGTCGGTAAAGATTATGCAAAAGTTAGAGCTATAATTGATGATGAAAGTAGTGTAAGTGTTTCGTTTGCCAACACAAGTGATACCGGAATTGTAAGTGGAGATTTAAAGCTTATGGATGATGGTGTTATGAATGTAACAGAAGTACTAAAAGATGCTAAGGTTACAGAAGGCGATATGGTAGTCACATCAAAAATATCAGACAAATTTGTTCCGGGAATATTAGTCGGTTATGTAACAAATATTAAATTAGATTCGAGTGAATTGACACAGTCAGGACAAATAATTCCTGTTGTAGATTTTAAACATATAGACGAAGTATTGGTAATTACTCAGTTAAAGGATGATATGTAAAGGAGAAAAAGCATGAAAGAGAAAATAAGAAATTTCATAATATTTGCGGCAGTGATTCTCGTTGCCTTTTTGCTACAAAACGCATTTTCTCTTGCATTGCCTCAGGAAGTCTCTACACCTAATCTTCTTCTGATAGTTGTATGTTTTTTTGGACTTATGTGTGGAAGCAACAAAGGAATAGCCATTGGATTTGCATGTGGTTTACTTGTTGATGTTTTCTATGGTGACGTAATAGGATTTAACGCTTTAATTTACATGTATTGCGGATTATTTAGTGGAATCTTTAGAAGATGGTTTTATAGTGAAATCATTATTATGCCATTGCTTTTAGTTTTTATAAATGATTTTATGTTTAACACAGTTTACTATGGATTCAGATTGCTTTTAAGAAATAAGTTAGACTATCCATATTATTTTGAAAAGATAATTTTACCTGAAATGATAATTACAACATTTTGTGCTTTAATTGTATATAAATTGTTTTATTTATTAAATGAAAAGGTAATTTCTAAAGAACAAAGGAGTGCATTAAGTTTTGATAAGTGATTTTTTCTACACGATTTATAACATAATAAAATCAAGAATATTTATTGTCGGTGCGGTATTAACAGTTCTTTTTGGAGTTGTTCTTTTTAGATTATTTGATTTACAGATAATTAACGAGAGTTACTATATGAATACTTATGTACAGCAGGCTGAAAAGACGGTTTACACGCCAGGTACAAGAGGTAATATTTATGATACAAATGGTGAATTATTAGCTTATAATGAATTAAGCTATGCCGTTACATTTGAAGATAAAATTGACAGCTCCGATGAAAAAAACGGAATATTAAATGAAATTGTATATAATGCAATAACAATAATTGAAAAATATGGTGATAAAGTATCTTATGATTTCCCAATTGTAATTAACAGCGATGGCAATTATGAGTTTAATTTTACATCAGATGCATCAAGAACCTTATTTATGACTAATTTATTTGGTAAAAAGATGAAAAAAGGTAATGTTGACTATTCTAATGCCTCAGCTGCAGAAGTCATGGACTATTGTGTAAATTCCTTCTTTGATTTAGAGGGTGATTACGATATGGAAATGACTTTAAAAATTATTGCAATAAGATATAACATATTCCAAAATTCATACCAGAAGTATGTTGCAACAACTATTGCAACAAATATTTCAAAAGAAACAATGACAGCGATTTATGAAAATGAAGCAATTCTTACAGGTGTATCAGTTGCTGAAACAACAATCAGAAGATATGTTGATAGTGAATATTTTGCTCCACTGATAGGATATACCGGTAAAATTTCCGAAAGCGAATTACAGGAATACAATGACAATGGTGGTGATTATATTTCTAGCGACTATGTTGGTAAATCAGGTATTGAATCCGCTATGGAAGATACATTGCAGGGTGTACGTGGAGAAAAGAAAATATTCGTAGATTCTACAGGTAAAGTGTTAAGTACAGTTTCATCAACTGATTCTTCTGTTGGAAAAGATGTAACCTTAACAATTGATAAGAAATTACAGATTGCCACATATAAAATGCTTGAGAAAAAAATTGCTTCAGTCTTAATTTCTCAGATTGTTAACAGGGATGTTTCAGATAAAGAACAGGAAGATTCCGATGTGCATCCTATTGCAGCAAAAACTGTATATTTTCAGTTAATAAATAATAATGTTTTAAGCATAAAAGATTTAAAAAAGAAACGAACAAATAATGAAGCAAAAGTTTATACTAAATATTCTGATGCCCTAAAGGTTGTAAAGAGTCGATTGAAGAAACAATTAGAATCTGATAAGGGCGAAGTATATAATGATTCATCAGACGAATATAAAGAGTATTATGATTATATTTTTGATGAATTAAAATCTGATAATGTATTAATTTCTTCATCTTTAGATAGTTCTGATGCAACTTATAAAAAATATATAGCTGGAGATATCAGTATTAATGAATTTATCAAATATGCTATATCCAAAAGCTGGATTAATATATCAGCATTACAAATTGATAATCAATATATTACTTCAGATGAAACATATAAAGTAATAGTAAATTATATTTTAGATTTCATAGATAATAATGCATCATTTAGTAAATTAATATTCAAATATAAAATTAATGATGGAACAATAAACGGTTGTGAAATATGTATGTTATTATACGATCAGGGCGTATTAGAAAAAGACCGTGATTGGTATAACAAATTATCAACATACACATCAACGGAATCTTATAATTTTATTATTAGTCAGATTAAAAAATTAAATATTACACCGGCACAGATTGCTTTGGATCCATGTTCAGGCTCTGTTGTTGTTACTAATCCAAATAACGGTAAAGTGTTAGCTATGGTAACTTATCCAAGTTATGATAATAATATGCTTTCCGGTTCAGTAGACGCTGATTATTGGGCTAAACTTGTAGATGATTTATCTTCACCGCTTTATAACAGAGCTACTCAGGGGTTATCAGCTCCGGGTTCAACATTTAAGATGGTAACTGCAATGACAGCATTGGAAAATAATACAATAACAAGATATAGAACTATCGTTGATAAAGGTGAGTTTGATAAAATATCGCCACATCCAAAATGTTGGATATATCCTTCAGCACATGGTAGCTTGAATGTAATGCAGGCTATTGCTCAATCATGTAATGGATTTTTCTATGAAGTAGGTTATGAATTGGGAACAACTTCATCAGGTAAATATGATAGTGCTACAGGACTTAAAAAACTTGAAGTATATGCGAAAGAATTAGGTTTAGACATGAAATCAGGTGTAGAAATAACAGAAAGCGACCCTAAATTTTCAACAGAATCAGCTGTCCATTCAGCCATTGGCCAGGGTAGTCATTCATATGCGCCTGTACAACTTGCAAGATATATATCCACATTAGCTAACGGTGGTAAAAATTACGAACTAACTTTAGTTGATAAAATAACTGATTCATCAGGAAATGTAATTAAGAAAAATAAAGCAAAATTATCAAATACTGTAAACGCATCAAGTGAAACATGGGATATTATTCATACCGGAATGCGAATGGTTATTACAGAAGGAACTATAGAAAAATCTTTCAAGGATACAGACATAGCGTTTGCCGGTAAAACAGGTACTGCTGAAGAAAATTCAAAAAGAAACGCACATTCATTGTTTGTAGCATATGCTCCATATAACAAACCTAAAGTGGCAATTTCAGCAGTTATTCCGTTTGGTAACTCTTCACATGATTCTGCTGAAGTAGCAAAGGACGTTGTAAGATATTATCTTGGAGAATTAACGGATGATGATGTAAATAAAGATGTTGAAAGTTCTTCTTCAACAAGTGCCGTTAGAGATTAATTTAGTTAGAAAGCTAATATGGCTTTACTATATATAACAAAAGACTTCTTAATATACAAAAGAGTAATATATACAAAATATTACACTTAACATATGATTACTAAAATAAATATAAGTATATTGAGGAGGATTTTATGGGAGAAGTAATAGTAATAACTTCCGGAAAAGGGGGAGTAGGCAAAACTACCGTTACTGCAAACCTGAGCGTTTCCCTTTCATTATTAGGGAAAAAAGTTATAGCTATAGACACAGATATAGGGCTTAGAAATCTGGATGTAGTAATGGGCTTAGAAAACAGCATTGTTTACAATATTGTTGATGTGATTGAAGGGAACTGTCGCTTGAAGCAGGCTATAATAAGGGATAAAAGATTTAGAAATCTTTATTTGCTTCCAAGCGCTCAGAGCAAGGATAAGTCTTGCATTAACCAATATCAGATGATTAATCTTACAAATGAATTAAAACAAAAGTTTGACTATGTATTAATTGATTGTCCAGCAGGAATTGAGCAGGGATTTAAAAATGCTATTGCAGGTGCTACAAGAGCCATTATTGTGACTACTCCGGAAGTATCAGCAATTAGGGATGCTGACAGAGTGTCCTGTCTCTTAGATAAAGCAGGACTATATCCTATCAATTTAATTGTAAATAAAATACGAAATGATTTAGTGAAAAAAGGCGATATGATGTCAACTGATGATGTCACAGAGATACTTAGTCTTGATTTAATTGGCATGATTCATGATGATACAGATATTGTTATATCGACTAACAGAGGAGAACCTCTTGCAGGGGCAAATTCATATTCATCTAAAATTTTTATGAATATTGCTAAAAGAATAGATGGTGAAGAAGTACCAATGTTGAATCATAAGAATAGAAAATTTAATTTCTTTAAAAAGTATTTAACAGGAGGTTTTCAAAATGTTTAGACTAAATTATTTTAGATTCAGGAAAAGAAAACGTTCAGGAAAAATTGCTCATGACAGACTGAAAATTCTTTTAGTTTCTGACAGGGCGGGATGTTCACCTGAAACAATGGAACTTATTAAAAATGATATTTTAAATGTTATTTCAAAATATGTTGAAATTGATAAAGAAAACTGTAAAATACAAATAGAAAAAGATAAAAAGCCTTATCTTTTTGCAAACATACCTATAAAAGAAGTTAAGGTTTAATATATTTACTTAGTTATGCTCAAAGAAAATGGGCATTAGGAGGCAAAATATCAATGGCAAGAAGAAAGAAAAAAACGCTGTCGAAATTAAAAGAATATAAATTTAGCAATATAAATTTTAGATTACTACTTTATGTAGTATGTCTAACTGTTATTGGAATACTTGCGATAGGTAGTGCTACTAGCGGTGGAACAGAACAGAAAAAACAGATTTTAGGATTTGTAATGGGAATTATTATTTTAATAATTTTAAGTTTAGTAAGTTATAAATTTGTTTTTAAATTTTACTGGCTTGCATACATATTTAACTTGGTATTGCTTGTTTATGTTAAATTAAATGGAGATGTAAATAAAGGTGCAGGACGTTGGATTGATTTAAAGTTTATGCAGTTTCAGCCTTCGGAATTATCAAAGATAATTTTAATATTATTTTTAGCTGCTTATCTTTATAAGCATAGAAATACAATAAATACCTTTAGAACAATAGCTTCTACATGTGCATTAGCAGGATTACCAATAGCTCTCATAGTAGTTCAGCCGGATTTATCAACAACAATAGTTATTTTTATTACATTTTGTGTTATAATGTTTTTATCTGGGATTAGTTACAAGATTGTAACAACTGTGTTAATTATTGCTATACCTTTAGCAAGTGTATTTGTTTACGTGGGGATAAACGATCCTAATAGCGGTATTTTACAAGGATATCAGTTAAAAAGAATTGTTGGTTTTTATAGCAAAGATTCAACTGACCCTGACATTATAGATACAAGACGACAGCAGGAGAACTCATTACTTGCAATTGGTTCCGGCGGTCTTACAGGAAAAGGCCTAAATAACAATACAGTAACCAGTGTAAAGAACGGTAACTTATTATCAGAAAGTCATACTGATTTTATATTTGCAATTATAGGTGAAGAACTGGGATTTGCAGGAAGTGCGGCAGTTGTTATCTTGTTGCTACTTATAGTTGTTGAATGTTTTCTAACGGGAGCCAGGGCGAAAGATTTAAGTGGAAAACTGTTTTGCTTTGGACTTGGCTCGTTGATTGGATTCCAATCGCTTGTTAATTTGTCAGTAGCGACATGTATGTTGCCTAATACCGGCTTAACGTTACCATTCGTTAGTTATGGATTGTCATCCCTAATCAGTATGTATATTGGTATTGGGATTGTAATAAATGTAGGATTACAGCGGAAAAAAGATTTATACTAGGAGGAGTAAATATATGAATATTGGTTTTATAGCACACGATTCAAAAAAACATTTAATGCAGAATTTCTGCATTGCGTACAGGGGTATTCTATCAAAGCATGAACTTTATGCGACAGGTACTACAGGCAGATTAATAGAGGAAGCAGCTAATTTAAATGTTCATAAATTTTTAGCTGGACATTTAGGTGGTGAACAACAGATGTGTGCCATGATTGAGCAGAATCAGATGGACTTAGTTATATTTTTAAGAGATCCATTAAATCCTAAATCTCATGAACCGGATATTCATAAAGCAATACGTTTATGTGATATGCACAATATTCCTCTAGCTTCAAATGTAGCTACTGCCGAATTACTTATAAAATCACTTGAACACGGAGATTTAGAATGGCGTGAAGCTTATAATGCATAAAAAAATACCGGAATATAGTTATACTAATTAGATTAGTTGACTATTTCCGGTATTTTTTATTAATTATTTTATTTCTAAATTAAGAATTACTAAATTGTAAATGCCATAAAAGAATACAATTCAGATAAAGTTTTTAATGGTTTTCACCAAGAGAATAAACTCTTCCATATAGACTGATTAAGTACAAACCACATAATCCGATTATTGCATAAATAATTCTTGAAAGCCAACTCATATCGCCAAATAAAAATGCAACTAAATCAAATTTAAAGAAACCTATAAGTCCCCAGTTTATTGCTCCAATTATAACTAATGTCAGCACTGTATAATCAAATCCTTTTGAATTCATATAATCACCTCCTGTGCTTTATATATGATATTTTTTACAAAAAATGAAATAATATAAATGGTAATTATTTCATTGACTAGAATTGAAAAATGATAGATAATATAAGATAGTGCCTGATGATTTGAATTAGGCAGATTTAACATTTGTTTAATAGATAATTTTAAATTATCTAATACATAATTAAGGTGAATAAGATGGCAAAAAAGCAAAAACGAGTAATAAGATATAAATCTTACACACGTATTAATCCGGGTATTATAATTTTTGGCATTATATTTATATATATAGCAATCAGCTTATTTAAATACATTACAACAGACAGAATTAATTATTATGAAGTAGTCGAGGGAACTTCATCCGATGAAACATATAAATCCTATAAAGGGATTGCACTACGTAAAGAAAGTGTTGTTAATGCTGATTCTTCCGGATATGTTGATTATTATGTTCGTGAAGGTGCACGAATATCTTTAAATACAACTTTATATAGTATGGATGCAGACGGAACAATTAATAAACTGTTATCTGAAATGTCTGAAAAAGATACTACCCTTACAGACGATGATATTACAAAATTAAAAGATAAAATATATACTTTTACAAATAACTATGATGATATGGATTTTAATGAAGTATATAATTTTAAAAATAATGTTCAGGGAACAGTTGCTGACCTGATTAACATGAATGCATTAGATTCATTGATTAAAAATAATTCAGATTCTCAATTTTCGATAAATAAGGCACGTAATACAGGAATTGTACTTTATAGATTTGATGGATATGAAAATAAAAAGGCTAAAGAACTTACAATGGATGACTTTAGAGCTAAAAACTATTCTTCACAGCTTGTTAATTCAGGCGATTATGTTGAAGCAAATGAGCCTATCTATAAATCTATTACTGATGATGAATGGAGTATCGTAGTTCCATTTACCAAAAATGAAGTAAAAAAATATAAAGATACAGTAGGTGTAAAAATTAAATTTAATAAAGATAATATAACCACTACAGCCAATATTAAAATTGTAAAGGGTGCAGATGGTAATAATTACGGAGTAATTACATTAGCAAAGTATGTTGTAAGATATGCAACAGACAGATTTGTAAATATTCAGATTATTGATAATATAACAACAGGATTAAAAATTCCAAAAATATCAATTGCTTCTAAGAATTTATACATAATTCCAAAGGATTATGCCACAAAATCTAATGACGATACAGACATTGGATTTAGAAAACAGGTTGTTAAAGATGGCAAAATTGATAGTGATGTAACATATCCTACTATTTCATATTCAGATGATGATAATTATTATGTATCTACTGATGAATTTGAAAAAGGTGATGTACTCATCAAGGATGATTCTGTTGAGACATATACTATTGGAGCTGAACAGACAAGACAAGGTGTTTACAACATAAACAACGGATACACTGTTTTTGTTCAGGTAACCATATTAGGCGAAACAGATGAATATTACATTGTTGAATCGGGCGAAAAATATGGTTTAAGTGTGTATGACCATATCGTCTTAGATAGTAGCAAAGTAAAAGAAAATCAAATTATATTTCAATAAATAAAGGAGTGATTTTAATGATACAGGAAAATATTAAACTTGTAGAAGAAAGCATTAAAAAGGCTTGTGAAAAAGTAGGAAGAGACGTAAATGAAGTAACTTTAATAGCTGTCAGCAAAACTAAACCTTATACTGCAATAGAAGAGGCATTGCCAACAGGTGTTAAAGATTACGGAGAAAATAAAGTTCAGGAACTTTGTGACAAATATGAAATATTGCCAAAAGATATCAAATGGCACATGATTGGTCATTTACAAAGAAATAAAGTTAAATATCTTGTAGGAAAGGCTTCTCTTATCCATTCTGTTGATTCAATAAGATTAGCAGAACAGATTGAAAAAGAATATGCAAAAGCTGATGAAATTGCGAATATATTAATTGAAGTAAATATGGCACAGGAAGAAAGTAAATTCGGAATAACATCTGAAGAAACTGAACAATTAGTTAGAGAAATAGCTAAATTTCCACACATAAGAATTAAAGGATTAATGACAATTGCTCCATATACTGATAATCCTGAATCAAATAGAGTATATTTTAGAAATATGAAGAAATTATCGGTTGACATAGAAAATAAAAACATTGATAATGTTAGTATGAGTGTCTTGTCGATGGGGATGACAGGAGACTATCAGGTAGCCGTTGAAGAAGGTGCAACTCTAGTCAGAGTCGGTACCGGAATATTTGGTGAAAGAAATTATAATATTTAAAATATAAATCAAAGTTAGGAGATTAAAATGAGTTTTATAGATAAAGTGTCGAACATATTAAGAATGGATTATAATCAGGATGATTACGATGATTATGACGAAGATTTCGATGATGATTTCGACGAAGATGAAGAAGAGACAAGACAGCCTGAACGTGTAAGTCGTACATCTTATAGAGACAAATACGAAGATGAAGACGATGAACCTTCATATAGCAAACGTTCAAGCCACGCTAAATCTTCATCCAGAAGTTCATTTATGAGCAAATCATCTAATAAAAACGCAAGAAATGTCGTTCCGATGAGAAGTTCAGGATTAGAAGTTTGCGTAATTAAGCCATCGGGTTATGATGAAACAAAAGAAATAATAGACACATTGCTTCAGGGAAAAGCTGTAATCGTTAATTTAGAAGGCGTTAAATTAGATTTAGCTCAGCGTATTGTTGATACAGTTTATGGTGCAAGCTATTCTATAGGCGGTAAATTACAAAAAATAACAGGATACATTTACATCGTGACACCTTCAAATGTTGATCTTTCAGGTGATTTCCATGATGCAATATCAAGTTCATATAATAACATGAGATCAACTTCAATGTATAAGTAGAATTATATTCGACATTTAAGGACAGACTGATGAACAAAGAAGATAATTATGTTAAAAACCGATTATTAGATCTTGCAGATATTACTTATTCAAAAAATATCTATGCATATTCTGATTTTCTAAATTTAAATGAAATAAATATTTTTAATACAATAACAAATCAATTACCTCCAGTTAATTACTATTTGACTGGAGGCAATGTTTATGCAGAAAGAAAAATTGTAGTCTTTAAACCAATTGAAGTCTATTATGAAGAAGATGTCCCAATCACTCTTTTAAAAATCGAACCACTCAATAAAAAATACGCAGATACATTAAATCATAGAGATTATTTAGGGGCAATATTAAATTTGGGAATTGACAGAAGTAAGATTGGCGATATTTTTATAGGTGAAAATGTAGCATATATATATGTTATTACAGGAATTTCTGACTATATAATCAATAATTTTACAAAAGTAAAACATACTCTTATTTCATGTAAGATTGCTTATGATGAAATTGAAAATGTCAGGCCAAATCTTAAAGAAATAAAAGGAACTATCGGTAACATACGATTAGACAATATAATTTCTTTAGCATTTAATAAATCAAGAAGCAGTATTGTTTCATATATTGAAGAGAAAAAAGTATTCGTAAACGGAAAAATTATTACTTCAAATGGATATTCAATTAAAGAAAATGATATTATTTCAGTCAGAGGTCTTGGCAGAGTTATTTACAACAGACAGATAAGTGTTACTAAAAAAGGAAAAAATCTAGTATCAGTTTCGATATACTGTTAAATAAACAAGCTACAATCATTATTGTAGATACTGAAAATAAAGATGCTTGTTGTTATATAGTTATTATTTCAACAAGTAATATAGCAGACAAAAAGAAAGGGCACTGTAAATTAAATTAGATTTACGCAAATTAAATAAATATTTATTTAATTGTAAGGAGAAAAATATGGAAGTATCAATTAACACAAACGCAATGAAAGTAAATTATGAGCAAAAGCCTTGTTATGATATTGTATTTTCAAAAGATTTCAATTTATTAAATGATGAAATCCAGCAATTAAATATAAGTAACAAACGAATTTGTATAGTTACAGAATCAAATGTTGGTCCTTTATATGCAAATGAAGTTAAAGATATTTTTATGAGTAATTCAAAAGAAGTAATTATTTTTGAATTTACAGCAGGTGAAGCTCATAAGAATTTGGATACAATTTCTGAATTATATACTGTTTTAATTGAAAATAAATTTGACAGAAATGATATGCTTGTTGCTTTAGGTGGTGGTGTTGTAGGAGACATGACAGGATATGCTGCAGCAACTTATTTAAGAGGAATAGATTTTATTCAAATTCCAACTTCTTTATTAGCACAGGTAGATTCAAGTATTGGTGGAAAAACAGGTGTAGATTATAAGGCTTACAAAAACATGATAGGAGCCTTCTACCAGCCTAAACTTGTATATATGAATCTTAGTACATTAAACTCATTACCTAATCGCGAATATTATTCAGGAATGGGCGAAATAGTTAAACACGGATTAATAAAAGATTCTGATTATTTCTACTGGTTAAAAGAGAATTATCAAAAGATTTTAGATAGAGACTATGACACTTTGTTTACTATGATTTACAATAGTTGTAATGTAAAAAGAAAAGTAGTGGAAGAAGATCCTAAAGAAAAAGGAGATAGAGCCTTACTTAATTTTGGACATACAATTGGTCATGCAGTTGAAAAATTAAAGAATTTCACATTACTTCATGGGGAATGTGTTTCAATTGGTATTGTATCAGCTGCATACATTTCTTTGGTTAAAAATTATATAAATAACACTGAATTTAATGATATATGTGATACATTAAAATTATTTAAATTACCTGTTACTACATCAGATATTAACGCTAATGATGTTGTTGAAGCCACTTTAAATGATAAAAAAATGGATTCAGGTGTAATTAAGTTCATCGTTTTAAAAGAAATTGGTAATGCTTCAATTGATAGAACTATAGACCATGACTTATTAATTTATAGCTGTGAAAAAATAATTAAAAAGTAAGTTTTAGAAAGGATTATAAAGATGAAAACAGGACTACTTAATTTAAAGCTTATTGTTTCTTTAATTGTTCTGATAATATTTGATCAATTAACTAAATTTTGGGCTGTTACACAATTAAAATCCGGAAAAGTTATTTCCATAATTCCAAATGTCTTTGAATTAAACTATTTGGATGGAGGGAACACAGGTGCAGCCTGGGGTATTTTTTCAGGAAAGATAGCTATGTTTATCATCTTTACAATAATAGTAGTAATTATACTGATTTTATGTATTTACAGAATCAGCAAACTGCTAACGTTAAACTGTTCGTTAAATACTATGCATTTAATTTCAATGCAGTATATAATTACTTTATTGATAGCAGGAGCAATTGGTAATTTGATTGACAGAATTGTAAATGGATATGTTGTGGATTTTCTGTATTTTAAGCTTATAGATTTTCCAGTATTTAACGTTGCTGATTGTTATGTGACAATCGCATGTGCATTGCTTATAATTTTTTGCGTCTTTGTAATTAACGACAAAGAATTTAATGCGATTTTTTCTTTGAAAAAAGATGATTCTGAAGATAAAAAGGATAAATAAATTTCAAACTATAATTTAGAAAATTATTTTACAAATATAATTTAAGCGAGAATAAAATGAGTAATATATATTATGTTGACGATGATTTCGAAGGAGTTCGAGTTGATAAGTATTTAGGCGAAATTTTGCCTGACATATCTAGATCTTATATTCAAAAACTGCTAAAAAGCCAGCATATTTTAGTAAATAAATGCGTGTGCAAAGCTAATTACAAAGTTAAAACGGACGATATAATTAATGTAGATATTCCTGAACCGTTAGAAGCAAATATTGTAGCTGAAGATATTCCTTTAGATATAATATATGAAGATGATGATATTTTAATAGTAAATAAACCTAAAGATATGGTTGTGCATCCGGCTCCAGGTCATTATACAGGAACATTGGTTAATGCATTAATGTATCATTGTCGTGATAATCTTTCTGAAATAAATGGTGTTTTAAGACCTGGAATTGTGCATAGAATTGATAAAGATACAACAGGTGCTTTAATTGTATGTAAGAATGATTACAGCCATAATTTTGTAGCCGAGCAATTAAAAGTTCATTCGATAACGCGAAAATATGTAGCAATTGTAAATGGTGTTATATCTGATGATGAAGGCACTATTGATGCACCAATTGGACGTCATGAAGTTAATCGTAAAAAAATGTCCATTAATTATAAAAATGGTAAAAATGCAGTGACTCATTATAAAGTTTTAAAGCGTTTCAAAAAATACACATACATTGAATGTCAGCTCGAGACAGGGCGTACACATCAAATAAGAGTTCACATGTCAAGTATTAATCATCCTATTTTGGGCGATGAACTCTACAATAACAATAAATGTCCGTTTAAATTACAGGGACAAACTCTTCATGCAAAAACTATTGGCTTTATTCATCCTACAACTAAAGAATATGTAGAGTTTGAAGCACCATTACCTGAATATTTTAAACATTTGCTTGAAATATTAGACTAAAGAACTTATTTTAATGCAATTTTATAAAAAATATAGTTTAAAAAGGCATAATATCAAGTATGTATGCATTAAATTATAAACGCTTATACAATATATGAATGAATTACATACAAAACATTTCGTTAAAGTTGTCTTTTGCGAACAGTTGTGTTACACTAATTATGTGGACGCAAACGCATATAACCAAAAAATTTTTTTCCCGTTTATTTAGTACTTTTCCCCATTTTCAGAAAAACATAATTTTTGAAAATGAGTTTTTTAGTACTTTTATTTATCTGAATTCACAGATTAAATAAAAGTAAAAAATAAATAAAGTACATTTCTTAGATAAAATCTACTTTATTGCGACAAGATACAATAATTATTTTACATTCAATTTTGTATTATGCTAATACATTTATTATTAAAATTATAACGCCAATAATCGTTAGTACAACATATCCTATCATTATGCCAGCAATAGTGTCTAAGCATGATAATTGCTTTAGTTTTATGATTTTATCCATATCATCGTCTGTAAACAAATATTCATATTTATATAATTTTTCTTCATAATTGCCTGTTGCTTTTGGTACTTTTTCAATGAATGTATTTTCTTTATTTTTGTTTTCTTCAGTTAACTCGAGTTCTGTCTTGTTCATTAATCCATTTGATTTTAATAATTCAAAGTATTCTTTTTTTGTCATTCACATTTCATCCTTTTTCTATTATTTTTATTCTATTATTTTATCATTTTTATTTTATATTTGCTATGATATATGTTAATTTTTTCCTGTATTAAAAGCAATTATATCTTAGCGTTATTTATTTTTTTCTTTGCTCTAATAAGCGTGCTTTTACTTATTCCTGTTAATTCGGCAACTTGTGTATATGAATTATTGTTTAATAATTCTAATGCGTGGTCTATCTGTTTTCTACTAAATTTTTTAGGTCTACCTTCTTTGAAATCAGGATTTTGTTTTGCAATAGCTTTACCTTCCATTGTTCTTTCTACTATCATATCTCTTTCAAATTCAGCAAATGCAAAAAATACATTTCTGATTAATTTGGATGATGGTGTATTATCCATGACACCAATATTAAGAATGTAAACCTTGATTCCTTTTTCTATTAAATCTGAAACCAATACACTTCCCTGCATCATGCTCCTGGCAAATCTATCTAATTTTGTGACTATGAGTGTATCGCCTTCTTCTATTCTTTCCATTAGTTTATCAAATTCTGGTCTGTCAGTTTTTGTCCCGGTAAAAGCGTCAATATAAATCTCATTAGCTCCTGCTTCTTTCAATGCTCTTTCTTGTGCTTCCAAACTGTTTCCATCTTTAGCTTGTCCCTTTGTACTAACTCTTGCATACCCGTAAATCATGGCTTATTTCCCCTTTCTTTTTGACACCGAGTAATGACACCGTTCTATTCCCCTATTTTACTTCCTTCTAATTTTGGTGTCAATACTTTTAAGTTATATACTTAGCAAACTCTTTGTATAGTTTGCGTATTTTTGGCAGTTGCCGGTTTTGTATTTCCGGTAACTGTTTTTTGTATTTATCAATATGCATACGTATAAATAAGTGAGCTTATCTTATTGCCACGCATCTATATAGGTTTTCTGCATACATGTTGCTGTATGTGCACGTGTATATATTTGCATTATCATTATTGACTTTATGTATATATGTGTATGTATTCCCTTATGTATATACCCATAAGGAGCATCATCCAATAATTGACTTATTTTGACACTTATCTTAAAATATAACTGTTTTTTTTACAGTTAATGTAAAATTGCTTAATGAAGGCACCTGCTCCTTTTTCATACCCCCCGTATTTAAGGCAGGTGCTTTTATTATTATCTCCTTTCACATATTATAAAAAAACAATGGCAGGTACTTATGTGTATCTGCCATTACTTATATATGTATGCTTATTATCCGCTTATATTATTTAATTTATGATTGTAATAATCTACTGTTCTATAAACGTATATCCATTACTGTTTGCCCAGTTTTCTATGTATGAACCCTTTGTTCCCTTAATTGCCTGTAACTTTTCGCAATTATTAAACGGCATACTTCCTATTTTTGTCACGCTCTCTGGTATTGTTATGTTTTCCAAATTACTGCATCCAAAGAATGCGAAACTTCCAATACTTGTTACATTGTTTGGTATTATTATGTCTGTAAGTTTTTTACAATCACTAAATGCATTTTCTCCTATGGTAATTACACCATCAGGAATTGTTATGCTTTCCAATATACTGCATCCGTTAAAGGCATTATCTCCTATACTTGTTATTTTGCTCGGTAACTTTATGCTCTTTAAATAACTGATAGCTTTTAAATTCAAGTTATCAATGGTTGTCAGATTGTCTGAAAGTTCTATTGTTTCCAGATAATAGCAATTTTTAAATGGTTCATCTCCAAGACTTGTTACACTGTCTGGTATTGTTATTTTTTTTAGATTACATGATTCAAATGCATTTTTACCTATACTTGTCACACTGCCAGGTATTTCTATGTTTTTTAATCCACTGCAAGAATTGAATGCTTCATCTCCTATACTAATTACACTGTTTGGGATATTTATGGTTTCTAAGTAATAGCAGTAGTAAAATGCTTCATTTCCTATGCTTGTTACAGTGTTTGGTATAACTATTGTTGTTAAATTGTTGCAGTGGTAAAAGGTTCCGTTGTCAATTTTGGCTAAGTTATTTGGTAATGCGATTCTTTTTAAATGAGAACAACCTCTAAATGCTTCTTCTCCTATGTTTGTAACACTGTCTGGTATTGTTATGCTTAGTAAATCATCACATCCTAAAAATGCACCGTTACATATTTCTGTTACACTGTCTGGTATTTTTATGCTTTCCAAACCGGAATAACTAAACGTATTTGCATTTATTTTGGTTATACTGCTAGGAAGCGTTATGTTTGTTAGGCTACTACAACTTTCAAATGCTTCATCTCCTATAGTTACTACACTTTCAGGTATTGTAATGCTTGCTAAATCACTACATTCTGAAAATGCACCATTACATATTTCTGTTACGCTATCCGGTAATAACATGGTTTTTAGGCTGGTGCAATACTCAAATGCTTCGTTTCCTATGACTGTTACACTGTCAGGTATTGTTATATCTTCTAAACTATTACATGATGCAAACGCGCGTTCCTTTATACTTACCAAATTTTCAGGTAATGATACACTGTTTAGGAAATTGCAATCATAAAAAGCGCTGACACCTATGCTCGCTACACTGTTCGGTATGACGACTCTTCTTATTTCATTATTGTTTCTAAATGCATTATCGCCAATTTCAACAACTGTCTTTCCATTTATATTATCGGGAATGATTACTTCAGCTTCTGAACCATAATATTTCTTTATTATGCATCCGCCGGATGTATTACTTATAGTCCAACTGCCTACTACTTCATCCTTCTTATTGTTTGCTGTAGTTTCTTCTGCAGGTTTTGTTGTTGGCTGTTCCGTTTGTATTTTTGTAGTTTCTTCTGCAGGTTTTGTTGTTGGCTGTTCCGTTTGTATTTTTGTAGTTTCTTCCACGTGCTTTGTTGTTATCTGCTCTGCTTGTTTTACTGTTGTTGTTTCTTTTGGTTTTACATTAGAATCCTGTTTCTTCGTTGTCACTTCGGCTTCACTTGGCATATTGTTAGAAGTCTTTGCCTTAACAGTAATTTTGCACTTATAGGCTTTCTTTCTAACCTTTGCTGTAATTACTGCCTTGCCTGCCTTTTTACCCGTTACCTTGCCTTTTTTTACCACGGCCACTTTCTTGTTAGAAGTAATCCATTTAACTTTTACCTTGTTATTTGTTACTTTTAACTTAATTGTGCCCCCAACATAGATTGTTGCAAATTTTTTGTTAAGTTTTGTTTTTGGAGCTGCATTTACATCTGTTAATGGCATTAGTGTTAAAGCCATTGCTAAGGATAAAATTACAGCTGCAAATTTTCTTGTCTGTCCTTTCATCTTTGACCTCCCATCTGATTTTATTTCATTGTTTTATTATACCATAAAGAAACGGTTATTGTCTTTTACACTTTATTGACCTTAAGATAAATTTATTAATAAATATAGAATTTTCAATTTAGGGTACACTAATGTACCCTTAAGTTGACTTTAGGGTACAGTGTTGTACCCTAAATTATTGGGAATTGAAATTATGCAGATATTGACACATATTTATCTTAAATTTATAATGAATTTGTTGCTCATATGACCTAATGGTCATACACACTTTTAAAGGCATTCGGTTTATTTTGATACAGTTTTTCCGGATGTCTTTTTTATGTTTAATTATACACGATTATTAGTTTCTTCCTATTAATATATATTTTTTTAAATTTTTATTAAATGAATTTTTTAGTCAAAATATGTAGTAATCATTTGACACTGTTATAACCAAAAAATTTTTTCCCGTTTATTTAGTACTTTTCCCCATTTTCAGAAAAACATAATTTTTGAAAATGGGTTTTTTTAGTACTTTTTATTAATCTAAATCCACAGATTCACTAAAACCACAAAAAATTTATATAATTAATTTCTTCTTATAATTCTTATTTTACCACGGCAATAAATACATGAATTTCTATTCCTTTTATAATCTTTAATTCGTTCGTATATGGAATATTTGTATGTTCGGTTACAAATAGAACATTTCCACCAAACCTTTTTGGTAGACATAGGAAATAAGTATCGCGGATTTGCTAAAAGTATATTGTTTTTCCATATCCATTCATTATCAATTAAATTTTTATAAAGTTGATATAATGATTTATTACAATATATACATTCTTTTCCTTCTACCCTTTCTGCTATTGTAGCTTTCCAAATACAGTTACATTTTTGACATTTCCACTTATATTTTCTTTCCGACTTATATGTTGGTAAAATCTTATCCGTATCAATAGTGTCACTTTCTTCTAATATTAATTGCCTTTCTATTTCCGGATACAATGCTTTAAACGATGTTTTACCAGGAATAGCATATTTTCCTGTACAATAAGGGCATCCTGAAACTTTAAAGAACCTTTCTTTAGGAGATAAAAAATATTGGTTATTGCACTCTTCACATATCCACCATTGTGGGGTTACTTGTGCTGGATTAAGATACTCTTTTTCTGAATTAACACCAGTTTCCCTATATATCCTTCTACTTTCTTCTTTCGTTATACCAATGTTGCAAAATATACATTCGCCATTGATAAAATCATTGATAATATCAAATTTGACAACACCACATTTACTACATCTTAAATAGCGTTTCTTATTGTCATCTTCACATATTAAATTAAGTGCATAATTATTCAACTCATCAATCCAGAAATCAGACAAATTAGGATATAATGCTAAAATTGGTCGTTTATAATTTTCTATCTTTCCCTGACAATAAGGACATGCTTTTTCCTTTAATCGAACCTTTTTCCTCATATCTGTTTGATACTTCATTCCACACACATTACAATTCCATTCAAATTTATAATCTAAATCAGGATTATAAGATATTTCATCAGAAGAGACAAAATTATTGCTACTCCAGTCTATTGCAATATCGGGATATTCATGACTGAATATTGTATTTTCAAAACAAAAATGATGATCAATGATATATGTATTATAGTTATCGGAGTGCCATGACATATATTTACATTTATTGCAATACCATAATGACTCATGAACATTTCTTTTTCCATTGTATCTGTTCCTCATACTAAAAAGTCTTGGATTTATATTTTTATTATTATTTTTGCATATTGGACAACCTGGATCGTTATTTTCATCTTCTCTATATGCTATAGTTGTTATATAAGTATGCTTTCCTGATGGACACTTCCATTCTCCAAAATACATATTACTATCAGCTGGTATTGTTTCTTTTTTATACATATTTATGCCGTATTCGGGATAGAACTCTATTAATTCTTCATATGCTTTAGGATTTGTATTTTTAAGTAATCGTTGTTCGTGCATTACTCTTTCTCCTCGATATTGTTTATTAAATCATGCATTAACCTATTGATATCTGATGTATCCTTATCTGTTTTATTCAAAACTTCTTCTCTTTTATTAATAAACGATATTATTGATTCATTATCGTTCATAATATTTGTTTTTCCACTGTTACTTATAATGCTATTGTTCATCTTAATTAATCCTTTTTCTGCCAGCAATTCATTGGCAATCTCCGGATACACATTTGTATTAATAATATCCAACAAGACTCGTATTCGATTTTTTAATGCTTTAATTTCTTTCTTCAATGTACTTTCTGTTTTAATGCTAGTGTTTTTAGTACTGTGTTGCTCAGAAATTTCTGATTTTAACTTTCTATTTGCAACGAGCAGCTTGTTGTTTCTTTCTCGAATTCGCCTGTTTTCTTCATATATTTTTGTTGCTGACATGCATACTTCTTCATAACTGTTATCCAGCTGTATCAGAGTATTTCGTAACTTTGATTCTGTATCGTTCATACGTAAGAAATTATTGATGTCAAGTCTTTTAAAGTAAATTACTGAATTCAGAACAGTTCTCTCATTTTTATTTCTTATGTCTGTAATATATTCTTTTAATTCATGACATTTCTTCAAATCATAATCAGCTACGTTTATGTTAATCTTACTGCTTATGTACTCTGCTAGATTTTTATATGTCATTTTCTTAATATCTCCGTGACAGATAACAGAGAAATATTCTTTTGAACTATTTACAATTATCTCATTACTTATTTTTTTGGGACGTCCCATATCTACTACTCTCTTTCTCTTTGTTGTTTGTATTTTTGTAACAAATAGCACTCAAAATTTGTTCTATCGTTCTTGAATTTCAACATTGCACATTTTATATCTTCGTTGTTCCCTTTACCTCTACGTACCAATGAAATAAGGTTTTTCAGATAGTTCATGTCCTCATCTATCTTGTTCCTGTATAAATCATTATTATCAAGAAAATACTCAAAATCCGAATTTCGATAATATCTACATCCCTTACAGTATCCGATTTCTCCATTATCACCACACGCTTTTATGCAGTCCGACATATTTCCTTTTGCAAAAAAATTTGAATAGCATCTCCCTCCGTTTTCAACAGGAACATATCCGTCAATTTCTGCCGATGGATAAAAATTAGAACCTAAAACGTATCTTCCTTCATCCGATAATGAATTAATGTAATGAGCATAAGTTCTGCATTCTATATATGTACTCATATTAGAAAAATAATGTGCACTCATGGATATGGAATCATGTCCTGCCATTTCTGCGATTATTTCAAAGGATACTCCTTCTGCCACGGCATTAATCATTGCAATATGCCTTGTGTCTCCCAGGTTTATATATTGAATACTTTTTTTATCTCCAAATAAACTTTTTTCTTTGTTTCTTAAAATGTTAATACCGTATTTTTTCATTACTACATTGTAATAAAATAGCCTTAATGCACAGTTGAGATTTACATATGTGTAATACCTGCTCATTTTCAACTTTTTTTTCTCAAAAAATGAATAATGCGGCTCTGTCCGAAACAATGTATGAATCTCATTATCTTCAAAAGAATCTGTTAATTCAATGTACTTTAAGATTTCTTCATATAGAATTTTGGTAATCGGAAAGTTTCGTATACTGTAATCTTCATTGATATTGTATTTTACTTTTCCGTTTCCACCTTTTAGGTTATTTTTTCGCATTTTTATGTAATAATTATTGTTTTCTCTATATATGCAATCTCTCGGAAGTAAAAGATATTCTCGTGGTCTTGTAGGTATAATAGCTGTAAGTTTCCACCAAAGATAAATCGGAAAATAAAACAGCCATTCTTTTTCTGATAAATTACTATTCCAGTACAAATCAAGCACATGATCAAAACGGAAATAACTGTAAAAATCGCATAACTCTCTTTTGTCTGTTGTTTGATTTAAAATTTTTTCGTCACAACATTCACAAAGATATACGGATATCTGTTCTTTGGCATTTTCATCTGCAAAAGGTAATAGTTCAAAAAAATTATTAAGCTGCACTGGTATTGCAAGATATATTTTCTTTTCATTAAGCATATTAATTGGAATATTTATTATGTTTTTAATGTCATTTGCTATATTTATAAGTGTCGTTACCACTAAATCACCTATAGACATAACAAGATAAGATTTTAAATATCGAATAAATTCATCAAATACTAAGCCGGTTGCCTTTTGATAATTTAGACGGTATGAATCTTTGCTTACATTAAAATAAATTCCTCTTTTTTGATATTCATCATTTATAATCCACCTTTCATCCTCAAACGAATGATTAAGAAATATGTTGTTTTTTCTATATTCATCAAATTTTATTTTCATCTCTTTAATAGTATCTGAATCCATATAGGATTTATCACTTAAGACCTCAAACATATTCCAACTGCTTTTTACAATTGCCTGTAATTTTTCAGCCATTTTTTGTCACCTCTCTTACTACTTTTTCTAATTCAAGCACTTTATCTGTCCCCTTTTTTTCTTTGATCCATGTAAATATTTCATTCATTGCTGGAAGTATGGACTTTATCAGAATTGTTTTATATTTTTGCTTTAGCATAGGATTTTCTGTTTTTCCTAATAGTTTTCGATTTCTGTTAAATTCAGCAGATAATGTATACATTGTACTTTTGGTTAAGATTTCATATTCGCATCCGATACAATTTCCCCTGTCTTTATAATGACAGTCTTTTCCCATTGCTGTCATAACACACATAACATCTTTATTTTTGGAAACTGCAGTACCTAAAGCTATATTGCTTAAGGCGATATTTACAAGGATTTTTCGTTTTTCTTCCGGTATTGTCATTATCTCTTCCGCTACTTTAACTGCATTATTTAGACTGTTTTCATATGTAATTATCGTATTTTCTATTTCATATGAATTAAGCCCTAATTCTTCAATTATCTTCGTCTGTTCACTCATTGTAAGTTTCTTGTATTCAGCCCCATATGTCATTTCCAACATTTCCGATACAACAAAAGAACATACTCCACGTTCTTCAAGCTGTCTTGCGATATATTCCATGGAATGTCCTGAAACGGACTGGTCCTGCAGATAAACTGCAGTCATTTTAGAAAATTCGGCATATGATACCTTGTGGGAACGAGCAAATGATGCAAACATATATCCTATCGGATGTTCACCAATTGTGGCACTATTATTTAAATCATAATCAACATAATTCTGAATGAACTGCATATATGTTTTATTCATTCTTCTTGTACTATAATCTTCTTCCCAAAATATTTCGGCAATATCTTCCCAAAGATATTCGTCAAATTCTTCATAGCTTTTCACCGGATATATATAATAAGCTCTTTTTTGTTCGCTTTTCATGAAATGAGCTTCTGCCGCCGAAAATAACTTCCCAAAATGTACCTTTATACTTTCCGGAATGAAAAGTTTTATGTAAGGTATATTGTTATATCTGGATGTTTTATTTGGCTTTGGCTGTAGCATATCTATTTCTCTTAATATTTTTTCAACAGAAATAAGTGCATCTTCATCAGATATGTTATTGTTCCTGATTGAATCAAGTACCTTATCCGGCTTATCCATAAGTTTTGGATGGGGAAGGCACTTGATATCTTCATCACGCAAGGCACATATCATATGTAATGATAAAAACAATAATGCTACGGCAGATTTTTCATTATCAGCAATCATTTCATATAGCCTGTTTTCTTCTAATGAATTTTCGGAAAAAAGCAGATAAAACAAACGCATATACATATCAAAACCATATGCGTATTTTCTATGACTTAAACCGTCACGACTACCACGCATTATGCATATTTTCTTATATTTTGTAATCCTTTGTTCTGTCAGCCAGTTAAGAAAATCAGCAAAGATACAACCTGTTGCTTTGGATTTTTCATTTGTAAATATCATTAAAATATGTTCCATGTTTTGAGAATTGATTGTGTATATTTCGTCATTTATATAAGTTATTATAAAATCAAGTATATGAATTCTTTGTTGATATTTTAAGTGGTTTTCTCTTGAATATTTTTTAAAATAGCCTGCTGTTTTCGGCAGTTTTCCATTCAACATATCCAAAAGTTCTTCTACCTGCTCTTTTTTGTCCCCAAATTTTCTTTTAAGAAATATAGTGGAGTTTTTTATGATTTCTTCAACTTTTTCAGAGGGTATAAGTACAATGTCATGTTCATCCTGATGTTTTATAACTGGTTCAATATCAAACCAGTTATTGTCTTCAATGTATGTAATAAAATCATCCACAGATATGCCAGTAGAATTAACATTTGTATATACCTTTTCCCAGATATTATTTAAATCAATATATTTATCCATTAGCATTCACCACCCTTATCCATGTAATCAAACATAAGGGCAAATGCCTCATCATTTATCTTTTGACATCTTTTAGATAATTCGCTTTTATTCTGCAGATATGTAATTGCACTTTCAGGACTCTTATCCCCTCTCCAATACATTAGTGTTGCAACAGATTCACCATATAACGTCAATCTGACAGAAAACCAATGTCTGAATATATGAGGTGATATGTTATGTTCCAATAAAATGTGAGCATATTCTTGCACTTCTTCATTATCAGAATTAAGCATGATTGGAATTAATTCTTTAATCATATTTCGAAACTTTTGCAGATATGTAGCATATGTCATGGCTTTTCCATTTCTGTTGACATTTAAAGGCATATATTCTTTTTCAAACTTTAAATTGGTCATATATTCCTTATATATTCTATAACATTGCATAAAAGCATTGATAAATCTCGGATATACTTTCTGTTCTCTTTCTTTTTTTATTCCTCCAACATTTATCAGATCACTTCTAAGGACGTATTCTTTTTTTAGGTCTATTTTTATTTCTCTTACATTGCCATTTGATGTTGAAATATATATTCCAGGTCCTAAAGGACTTATTTCCTGTCTGACATTACATGCTTCGGAAGGTCTTATTCCTGCAAAGGCACTAGAGGCAATGAGCATAAGTATATCCTTGTAGTAAGATGCCGCATAAGATAGAATCATCTTAAATACAGAATCTGGCATATCCCTTAAAATAACTTTTGGTGTTTCAGAGTATATAAGTTCCACTTTTGGTATTGTCTGATATTTCTTAATACCTCTTTTTGTGTAATAATAACCATCCTTAACTAGATTTTCTTTCTCTAATACACAATGCTCTTTGTTTTTGGTAATAAATTCAAGAAGAAAATCAATTACAGAATCAGCGCATTTATTTACAGTACTTCTACTTCTCCCTACTCCACTATCATTTTCAGAACCATACGTATAAAAGAAATCTTGGATCATTTCCAACGTTATATCTATAAGCTTTGTAATACCATAGTCGTAATAACGTTCAAAAAAGATATAATTTAAAAACTGCACAACAAAAACAGTTCTGTTATTTCCGTTGTCTGCAATAGATTTTGCAGAGTTTGTTCTCTTTGAATGCACATAGTTGTGTAGCCTGGTAAAACAGACAATATCTCCACTCTTATCCTTGATTACAATAAAATTACGGGTGATTAAGCGATTTTTGCCAATAACCAACTTATGGTTGTATATAGCAAAATGATATGAATTTTTCTGATCAATCATATGACCCTCCTACTCCGGCAAAACTATTGTCATATGAAACGAAAAAAGTTATTACCCTTAGCATATGATATAAAAAGGGTATACTAAATAAAACAGTTGAATTTCTTAAAACTGTATGATAAAATTTGCATATGAGAATAAATCATAAACTTGGTGAATATCTTTGGTCGGATTGCACCAGGTTTATTTTTTTGCCTATTTTTATCAAATAACTTACCATATAAAAAGTAAAATTGCCATAATTAGGCACTAAATATGAATTTTTCTGAATTTTTCTGAATTTTTATGTTTTTTTACATTTTGATTTAATATTGTGTTAAATTAAATAAAAATATAGTAAGGACAAATGAAATGAAACACAATACTGAATTTGATTCTCTGAAATATCGTGAGGCTGTAAGAGAATTCGCCATAAAGCAACGAATTTCCGGGAATGAAGAATTAGGGAATATGAAAGCAGTATATAAACATATTCAAAATAAGTTACATATTTCATATTCAAAAGCCATAAAATGGGGAAATCAAAAATGTATTGATTCAGGTACAATAAAACCACCTTCTCAGGCCGAACTTGAACAACTAAAAAATATCTTGGGAACCTTTGAAAATGGCAATCAACTACACATATCTTTAAATGAGAAGTGTAAAGAAAATTTAATAAGTAAAGAATTAAAGGCACCTCTTAGAATATATTTTGATGAATTGAAAAATTATCCTTATTTAAGTAAATTACTGCCTTATGAACCATATTCATGTTTTAGGATGCTTCTAAATTCAGAATGGAATTTTATTGTTGGTTTTTATGACAATTTTTTAAAAATACTAGCATCTTATAGTCAGGATATGAATATAGAAGTATATGTACTTCTTTGTAATTTTATTAAAACAAGAATTGAACCGTTTATTCCAGATGTTGAAACTTTTTTAAATAAAAAAAGCATAAATCAGACTGAATTAGTTCAAATAATAAGAGCTTCTTTTAGAGTTGAAGTTTTAGAAAAAATAAACAGTTGGGGAATTTATTTGTAACTGAATAATAATGCATCACATTCGTTACTCAATTGACTGAATATTAAAATAAAGGTATACTATTCGTTAAATAATGAATTATGTATATTCCAAAGTACTAAATTATTTTTTAATAATTTGAAGATATGGGTACTAAATTTTTAAAAATTTTTTAGTATTTAGTACTTTTTTCGTCATTGGTACTAAAACCTTATTGAAGCCCTTGTACAGGGCAATTTATAGGAAAAATAATTTAGTACCGATTTATTTAGTTTTTACTTCCACTACAATGATATTTAATTATAAATAAATAATAGTTTTCAAGGTAGGTAAAATTATGAAATCACAAAAATTATATAGTTACGTAAGAAAGGCTGTTGATGATTTTGGAATGATTGAAGATGGTGATAAAATAGCAATTGGTATATCAGGTGGTAAAGATAGTTTAACTTTACTATATGCATTGAGCGGACTAAAAATATTTTATCCAAATAAATTCCAATTAGTTGCAATAACAGTTGATTTAGGATTTGGTATTCAGGATTTAGATAAGATTAAAGATTACTGCAAAAAATTTGATGTAGAATATCATGTAATAGAAACACAGATTTCTGATGTAGTGTTTGAACAGCGAAAAGAATCCAATCCATGTTCTTTATGTGCGAAAATGCGAAAAGGTGCATTAAATAATAAAGCCGAGGAATTAGGTTGTAACAAAATAGCTTATGCACACCATAAGGACGATATCATTGAAACAATGTTTCTTTCGCTTATTTATGAAGGAAGATTCCACTGCTTCTCTCCTGTTACATATTTAGATAAAAAAAGATTAACAGTTATAAGACCATTAATGTATGTACCAGAAATGGATGTTATCGGTTTTGCTAAAAGATATGAACTACCTGTTGCCAAAAACAGATGTCCTGTTGATGGACATACTAAACGAGAATATGTTAAAAACCTGGTTAGACAGTTGGTAAAAGAAAATCCCGGTTGTAAAGAACGTTTCTTCACTGCTATTATGAATGGATGCTACAATATGGATAAATAATATTTGTTTTGTATTTTAAAAGCAAAATTGTATTTTAAAAATTGTATTTTAAAAATTGTATTTCAAAAATTGTATTTCAAAAAAATTAGAAAGGTTATTTTAAATTTGGTATAAAATTATGGCACAGAATCATACATATCATGAACAGGTTAATATTGATAACGAATTAAAATTAAGAGAGTTGCAAAAGAAATTACCTAAATTCTGTTCTACTTTTTTTAGAGGAATTGAACCTACTACTTCTTCACGTACAAGAATAGCATATGCTTATGATTTAGGTATATTCTTTAATTACATTAAAACAGAAAATCCTAAATATTCAAATATAAATATTTCAGAACTTGATTTAGATATTTTAGATAAATTGACAGCTACTGATATTGAAGAATATTTAGAATATCTAAAATATTATATTTCTGATGATGGCAAAGAACATACAAATAGCGAGCGAGGAATAATGAGAAAACTTGCAAGTGTTAGAACTTTATATAATTACTTTTATAGAAAAGAACTTATTAAAAACAATCCTGCTAGTATTGTTTCGATGCCTAAACTTCATGACAAAGAAATAATCAGACTTGATGTTGATGAAGTCGCTGAATTATTAGATGAAGTAGAAAATGGAACAAAGCTAACTAAATCCCAGCAAAACTTTCATACTAAAACTAAAGTTAGAGATATTGCAATACTAACACTTCTTCTTGGAACAGGTATTCGTGTATCTGAATGCGTTGGTATTGATATAAATGATATTGATTTTAAAAACACAGGTATAAAAATTCAACGAAAAGGTGGATATGAAACAATCATTTACTTCGGTGATGAAGTTGAGGAAGCGTTAAAGAATTATATGGAAGAGCGAAAAAGAATTGTTCCTGTTGAAGGACATGAAGATGCATTCTTTCTTTCAATTCAAAGAAAACGTATGGGTGTTCGTTCTGTAGAAAAACTTGTAAAAAAATATGCAGCTCTTGTTACTAATTTGAAAAAAATAACACCACACAAATTAAGAAGTACTTATGGCACAACTTTATATCAGGAAACTGGAGACATATACCTTGTTGCAGACGTTTTGGGACATAAAGATGTAAACACAACTAAAAAACATTATGCTGCAATTGATGATGAACGCCGCAGAAAGGCTAGAAACGCCGTGAAATTACGCAATGATTAAGCACTAGATAAAAATCATTAATAAATAAATCAAAACGCTGTATGACTAAAATTTAGTTCATACAGCGTCTTGTAATTTTATTACATTGCCTATAGTCAATTTGCATTAACTATTATTATATTATTTCTTTATTTCATCTGAATAATACATAACTGATATATATTTCCCAGCGTGAATCTTATCACCACTTCCAATGTGATTATATTTACAGATTTCATCTACATACTCTGATACTGATGCATATTCCGGTGTTATGTATTTCTTAGCGATACTTGTTAATGTATCTCCGGGTTTAACCTCTACACTTGTGTAATATTTATATCTGTTAGAGTCAGCCTTCTTCTGTGCTCCAACATCTGTAAGCTTAACAGTACATACAACTGCAGTTGCAAGTAACATTGTAAAAATAACTGATGATAAAAAACTGTTTCTAAATAACTTCATGTTTAAAATCCTCCATATAATATATTTATATTATTGCTATTACGCGAACACTTGTTTGTTTTGTATAATTATATTAGCACCCGAACGTTTGTTTGTCAATACTGTTTTCGAATATTTGTTCGGTTTTTTGTTGCGTAATTTTTTCTTATATGATAAAATTAGCATATGAGGTGTACATTAGATGGTACAGTTAAGTATATTTTGAAATTTTTTTTGATTTTGAATATATTTTAAAATTTTATATATTATTTGGAGGAATTACATATGCCTGGTAAGATTACAGCTAAACAACAACAGATTCTCGATTACATAAAAGAAGAAATATTAAGAAAAGGATATCCACCTACAGTTAGGGAAATCTGTGAGAAAGTTGGTTTGCGTTCTACTTCTTCTGTTCATTCACATTTAGCTACTTTAGAAGAGAACGGCTACATAAGAAGAGACCCTACTAAGCCTCGTGCTATCGAGATAATTGATGATGAATTTGGACTTGCACGAAGAGAAATGTCTAATATTCCGGTTGTTGGAAGAGTTGCTGCAGGTGAGCCATTACTTGCAGTTGAGAACATCGAAGATTATTTTGCATTGCCAACTGAATTTTTACCTAATAATGAAACATTTATTTTAAAGATTCACGGTGAAAGCATGATTAACGTAGGTTTTTACGAGAATGATTATATTATTGTAGAAAGAACTTCTGCTGTAAGTAATGGAGATATTGTAGTTGCTTTAATAGATGATTCTGCTACAGTTAAAAGATTCTATAAAGAAGATGGACATATCCGCCTTCAACCTGAAAATGACAATATGGATCCAATAATTCTCCCTGATTGTGAGATTTTAGGTAGAGTTCATTCATTATATAGACCTCATGTTGTTTAAGCTAACATAATATAAACATGTTATTTAAATTAATATAAAAAAGATATCAGTTGAAATAAACATTTTCATATCGAATAAGATAAATTTGTTCATTTTTACTGATATCTTTTTGTAATGTTATTACAATACTTTCTCGTTAGTGTGTTTTTTATGCAAGGCAATCATCTAATGATTTAATTATAGCTTCTTTATCAAGATTCTGACCGATAAATACTAATTTAATCATACGATCGCCTACTTCTTCGTCCCAATCCTTAACTAATGTAGGATCATCTTTCATTGCCTGAGCACGTACTCTTCTTGGTGCTGTAGCATACCATCTGCCGGCATTTGTAATATTAATCTGTTTACCTGCCTGTTCAAACATATAAGCGTCATTATTGTTCTCAGCTGCCCAGATAATACCTTTGCTTCTGATAATACCTTTAGGCATATCATTAATCCAGTCTTCAAATTTTTCTTTAGCAAAAGGTTTTCTTCTATAATATACAAAACTTCCGATACCGTATTCTTCTGCCTCACCCTCTCCATGATGATGGTGGTGATGGTGATGATGTCCATGATGTCCGTGGTCATCATTTTCATGTTCATCATGATGATGATCGTGTCCCTCATGATCGTGTCCTTCGTGTTCATGTTCGTCATGATGATGACCGTGTTCCTCATGCTCGTGTTCCTCATGCTCGTGTTCCTCATGCTCGTGTTCGTCGTGGTCATGATGTTCGTCTTCATCTGCGTCATAATTTTCAAGAGCCTGAATCCAACCTGCTGACATACTTGCTTCATCGAAATCAAATCTTTCAGTATTTAAAATTTCACTTACAGGAACTTTTCCGTAGTTAGTATCAATTGTCTTAGCATTTGGCTGAAGAGTTTTAACAATAGTTTTAACCTTGTTTAACTGTTCTTCTGAAATAGTATCAACTTTGTTGAAAATAATAGTATTACAAAATTCAATTTGCTGAATAAGTAAATTTTCGATATCTTCATCATCAATATCATCTTTAACAAGATTTTCACCACATCCAAATTCGTCTGCTAATCTTGCTACATCGACAACAGTTACAATATTATCAAGACGGCAAAGTTTTGCTCTCTTATCATAAGAACCGTCTAACATAGTAATAGACTGAGCAATTGGCAATGGCTCACAAATACCACTTGCTTCAATTAATAAATAATCAAATTTACCTGATGAAACTAAATCAATAATCTGATTAATTAAATCAACCTTTAATGTACAACAGATACATCCATTCTGAAGTGGAACAAGATTGTCATCTTTCTGTGTAACCTGTCCTCCTTTAGCTATTAAGCTTGCATCAATGTTAACCTCACCAATATCGTTAACAATAACCGCTACTTTATATCCTTCCTGATTAGAAAGGACTTCATTAAGTAATGTTGTCTTTCCTGCACCTAAATAACCTGTAAGTAATGTAACAGGTACAATCTTCTTTGCCATTTAAATCTACCTCTTTTCATAAAAATTATGTTATTGCTCAATTGTATACAAATTTAAAATTTCAATTACAAAATTAAGCAATAAAATTTAATTTAGCCATTTGTACATTTAATATAATAAAATCATTTTTTAACAAAATTATGAACAATTTCAAAATAATGAATTATTATTCATTTTATATAATACCAGGTTTAACCTAATAATCAAATTTATAAGCAAATTATAAGTGATTTTAAATTATAAATAAAATATTTTATAATTTAAGACTATTCTTAAACTAATTTCAAAATATATGAACTATAAGCTTTCATATCAAAACCATTTTCTACTCTTAATTCTTTATTAGTCAACAAATCAATGCAATTTGCTGAAACATTAAAATTAGCATAAAAATTATTTTCATCTGCATTAATGCAAACTAATACAGTCTCTGTATCAACACATCTTTTGATTACACATTGCTTATTTGTAAGTAAAATAGTAGAAAAATCTCCGTAATTTAATGCAGTTGAATTTTTCTTAATATCAGCTAATTTAGAAATGTGCTTAAACAATTCATTTTCAATTGGCTGTTCAAATGAAGGACGCAAAGCTTGGTCTCCCTGACTTTTATCAGCTTTTTCGCCCCATTCACTTCCATAATAAACACAAGGAATTCCAGGCATTCCAAACATCAATGTATAAATCAAAGGCAAATGATTTTCATTACTTAGTATGCTTGCAACTCTTGTTACATCATGATTATCTACAAATGAAAATAGATGCTTTTCTTTGTATATAGTCCAATTTTCGGCCCCGAACTGTCTGTTTAAAGAATGACATATTTCAAACATATTCATAGAATTAAAACTTGAATATAAACCTTTATAGCACTCATAATTTGTTGCTGAATGTAACATTGAATCATTCATTCGCTGATTGTAATCTCCATGAAGCATTTCACCAACCAAAAAGAAATCATTTTTTAATCCATCACAATAATTTCTTAATCTATGCAGAAACTCAGGTGAAAGACAATAAGCTACATCAAGCCTTATTCCATCAATATCAAATTCATCAATCCAAAATTTGACTGCATTAAGTATATGCTGCACTACTTCTTCATTTCCAAGATTTAACTTAACTAAATCATAGTTACCTTCCCAGCCTTCATACCAAAGTCCATCATTATAATTGGAATTTCCTTCAAAACTGATGTGGAACCAATCTTTATATCTGGAATTTTCTCTATTCTTTAAGACATCCTGAAATTGATAAAATCCTCGTCCTACATGATTAAATACACCATCTAAAACAATTTTTATACCATTTTCATGGAGCTCTTGGCAAATATTTTTAAAATCTTCATTTGTGCCTAATCGTTTATCGAGCATGCAGTAATCCCTTGTATTATAACCATGTGTATCTGATTCGAATAAAGGAGAAAAATAAATTGCATTTGCTCCAAGTTTCTTAATGTGTGGAATCCACTCTGAAACTTTATTGATTCTATGCTCTAATACACCATCATTTTCAAATGGTGCACCACAAAATCCAAGTGGATAAATCTGATAAAATACACTTTCATATGCCCACATGTATATCACCTCTTTTATAATTCAACAACTTTTCCGTCACGCCAGATTCTCTCTAAATCATAGAATAAACGATTGTCTTTATTAAATACATGGACAATAATATCTTCATAATCCATTAATACCCAGTCACCACTTCTATACCCCTCGATATGAGTGGGATTTTTGCCGATTTTATGCATTTCTTCATCAACATTATCTACCATTGCCCTTACCTGATTATCATTGTTTCCGCTGGCAATAATAAAATAATCAGCCATTGTAGAAATTTCAGATATATCGAGTACTGTAATATCTACACCTTTTTTATCATCTAACGCGTCATAGGCTATTTTAGCCATCTCTCTGATTTCCATATTGTTTCCTCCGTAATTATATTATAAATTAAGATAACTGTTTTATTAAAAAATAATATTTCTATCAAATTAATTATAATTAGTAATCCAAATATGATTAATTTATCTATTCTCTATAACATTTTTATAAAATTCATATGCCTTACATGTATTTACATCAATATTATCTGTGGAATTGCCTTTTGATTTTAAATAGTTAAGTGTATCTCTCAAAATTGTATATACAGTTAAATCAATATCTGAATATGCAATTTTGCGTAAATAATCAAGATTTGGTGCCTGATTTCTTGACGGCTCAATATAATCTGCTGAGAAAATAATTTTTTCTAATAAAGTCATATTAGGCTTTCCTGTTGTGTGGAATGTTATTGCTGATAAAATGTCAGCATCATTTATTCCGTATTTATTTCTAGCAAGAACGGCACCCGCTTTACTATGCAAAAGAAATTGATTCTTCATTTCCATATCGGTTATTTCGATGTTGTTATCTTTACACAATTTAACTTTTTCTTCATCCGGAATACATTTAGCACAGTCATGAAGTATTCCTGCAAGATATGCCGTATTAGGATTCTCACCCAATGCTTCAGCCATCTTTTTTGCTGTATTCGCAACACCTATTGTATGTTCATAGCGGTGTGGATTAAGTTCTTTCTTTAAATCTTCTAATATTTCAGCCGGATTCATTCTTTTCACCTGATTTGTATTTTGATATAAATTATGTTCTTTAATATATTTGTATATTTGATTTGGAATTTCATCTTTATGTTCTGACAAATGCATTCTTATTTCAGACGAAGATATATCTGTTGCTTCAACAAAAATTACTTCAATATTACAGTCATACTTTTCTTTTAAAGAAGTTATTTTTGCATTTATATTTTTCATTGACCCATCATTTCTTGCTGCAACAAGTACTGTAGAACAGGAAAAAATGATTTCAGGGTGATACCATGATTCAATATTAATCAATGAATCACTGCCAATAATAAAATAAAATTCATTATCAGGATAAGCCTTTTTTAGACAAGTCAATGTATCAGCTGTATATCTGTAGCCATTCTTATATTCGTAATCACAAGGTATAAACGAACAATTATCTTTCAATCCTATATTCAGCATTTTAAATCTCACCTCAAAAGAATTAACTGTTTCTGAATTCTTATGAGGTGGATTAGGTGATAACATAAACCAAATCTGTTCCAAACCAAATTGTTTCTTAGCTTCACTGGCAATATTTATATGAGAAACATGTAATGGGTCAAACGTTCCTCCAATAATTCCGATTTTCATATAATCACCTTAATTTTACGGAAGAATTATTTTTCTATCCTTTTCTTCTTTAGCCGGTCTGTATAATACGATTTTTCTTCCTGTAACAGCTACTAAAGTTGATTTTGTACGTTCTGCAATAACCTGTCCGACTTCTCTACAATCATCAAAGCAGTTCTTTAAAACAGAAATTTTTATAAGTTCTCTCTTAGCAAGTGCTTCGTCAATTGCTTCTGTAAGCTCAGGTGTTACACTAGACTTCCCAACCTGAAAAATCGGATCCATTGTAGCAGCTAATTTTCTTAAATATGCTCTCTGCTTACTTGTCATATCTATCTCACCTATTCCATTACTATGGAATTTCCTTTCTTTCGAAAATTATTATTTATAATAATCAAATTCATGTCCATATATCTTAACTGTATCTCCATCAGTTATACCTAATGCTTCAAGTTCATCTAAGATACCATTTTCCTTCATAAAATTCTGGAAGAATACAAAACCTTTTTCTGATTCAAGATTTGTATATCCTAACATTCTTTCAATACGAGGACCTTCTATAGAATATAAACCATCTTTAATTTTTTCAACTGTATAAGGATCTTCTACGTTGTCAAAGAACTGTTTTGGATCATATTCCTGTTCAAATATAGTTGGGGCATCATCGAATTCATCAAGCATTTCTCTAACATGATATAACAATTCCTTGAGTCCTTTACCACTTACGGCTGAAATTGGATAAACCTTAATTTCCGGTTCAAATTCTTTCTTGATGTCATCAATAATAGTATTGCTTTCTCCATAAATTGCATCTATCTTGTTTGCTGCAATTACCTGTGGTCTGTTAAGCAAATCAGGATTATATGCTTCTAATTCAGCATTAATTGCCTTAATATCTGCAATTGGGTCTCTTCCTTCAACAGAAGCGGCGTCAACCATATGAATAATCACCTTTGTACGCTCAATGTGTCTTAAAAATTCATGCCCTAAACCTACACCTTCGGATGCTCCTTCAATAAGTCCCGGTATGTCTGCAATTACAAATCCTTTTCCTCCAGGCAAATCGACAACACCCAAGTTAGGATTTAAAGTTGTAAAATGATAATTAGCAATTTTAGGTTGCGCATTTGTTACTCGTGATAAAAGTGTTGATTTTCCAACATTTGGGAAACCTACTAAGCCAACATCTGCAATAACCTTTAACTCTAAAATTACGTTAAGTTCCATTGCCTGCTGTCCCGGTTGTGCGTATTTAGGGGCCTGCATAGTAGGTGTAGCATAATGCTGATTGCCTTTTCCTCCACGACCACCATTTAAAACTGTTACGCGCTGATTATCTCCGCTCATGTCAGCCACAACTTTACCTGTTTCGACTTCACGAATAACTGTTCCTTCAGGAACTTTTATAATAAGGTCTTCACCATTTTTTCCATGTTTATTCTTCTTACCGCCATCTTCACCCGGCTGAGCCTTGTAATTGCGGTTATGTCTAAATTCATATAAAGTATTTAATCCTTTATCTACTTCAAAAATAATATCGCCACCACGGCCACCGTCTCCACCATCCGGTCCGCCATTTGGCACATATAATTCTCTTCTAAAGGAAACGTGTCCGTCTCCACCTTTTCCTGATTTAATATAAATCTGTGCACGATCTGCAAACATTATTTATACCTCCATCTCAAACTAAATTAATAGAGTTACAAAAATTATATATAAAAGAAAAGCTTCAAACCACGAATGATTTGAAGCTTTGAAATCATTAATTATTCTGCTACAGGATAAACAGAAACCTGTTTCTTGTCTCTTCCTTTTCTTTCAAATCTTACGATACCATCTGATGTAGCAAATAATGTATCATCACCACCACGGCCAACGTTAACACCTGGGTGAATCTTTGTACCACGCTGTCTGTAAAGGATGTTTCCAGCTTTTACAAACTGTCCGTCTGCTCTCTTAGCGCCGAGTCTCTTTGATTCTGAATCTCTACCGTTCTTTGTAGAACCAACACCTTTTTTATGAGCGAAGAACTGAAGGTTCATCTTCATCATAGCTATACCTCCTTAAAATCTAATGTTATATACTCTTTGTTTTCGTTTTCAATCTCCCTTAACCCAAGGGCAAGAGAATCAATCAGCAATTCTGATTTACTGCCAGGTTTATATGAAAAAATTAATCGAATTAACCCTGCTTCTTCATCTGTATCCAATAAAAATTCATCATTAGTAAATGTTTCTATTGAATTAATGCAATTAATGGTTAAAGCTGAAATAGCCGCACAGACAATGTCTTCACCTGCATCAGCATATCCTGAATGACCACTAACCTCAAAGCCTTTATATAAACCATGTTGTTTAAAAATTGTTACCTTAGTCATAAGATAATCCCTTCTAAACTCTAACTAAAATTAAGCATTGATCTTGTCAATTTTAACTTCTGTGTACTGCTGTCTGTGACCATTTTTCTTATGATAACCAGTTTTTCTCTTGTATTTGTAAACGATAACCTTTTTAGCCTTACCGTCGCCAACAACTGTTGCTTCTACTGTAGCTCCAGCTACTGTAGGTTCACCAACTTTAACTTCGTCTCCGCTTACGAGAAGAACCTGGTCAAATGTATATGTGCTTCCAGCTTCAGCACCGAGCTTTTCAACTCTGATTGTTTCACCTTCAGAAACCTTATACTGTTTTCCACCTGTTGCTATAACTGCGTACATACGGCACCTCCTATTTAACATTACTCGCCAGTTTCGGTGATTGCAAAAAGCAATACTTATAACCACACTGAGCGGCATACTCATATATATTATCATATAGATATATGGATGTCAAACATATTATAAAAATTTATTCTTATTTTCTGTAAGTATTTTTTTTCATTCAATAATAAAGCATTAGTCCATGATAAATTATAAAAAAATTATTGTGTCATTAAAAATTTATTTACCATTATATTATGATGCCAGGCAAAAAACAACTTTAATGTCTTCGGATTGTTACGTGCTACGTATTTCAACAACCCCGGCATCATATTATATTAATCTGACAAGACTTTGCTGTTTTAATAGCAGCTGCTTTTGATTCAGGTGTTACTCCTGCTGTTGCATCTTCGACAATATTTATTTTTATTTCAGGATAAAATGCTTTAATAATAAGTGCATTGGATATAACACAAATATCTGTGCAAAGTCCTACTAAAACAACTTCATCAAAATTATCTAACTTACCTTTCCAACCATTAAATCCAAATGATTCTTTATCAATTATTTCTGCACCATCCGTATTTAATATTTCGTGTATCTGCCATCCGTGTGTATTTTTTATACAATGTTTTACAGGTAATTTTTTCCCTTCCTGAGTATCAAGATAATTTTTGTAATGAGTATCTCTTGTAAAAAATAAATTATCATAATCTTTTTTATCTATTAAATCTTTTACATTTGGCAATATATTTTGTGCTTCATTTGTCCCTAAAGAACCGTCTATAAAATCATATTGCATATCTATTACTATAAGCGCTTTTCTCATAATTAATATCTCCTTGTAATATAGAGTGTAAATATCTTTATTAATATTAACATTTTTCTAATACAATTCCAATGATTAGTTAATGTAAAAAAGGAACCAACGTCATCCGTCGGCTCCTTTAATCGCAACATTAATTAGCTTTCATTACAGCTTTTTTCATGCTTTTTACATATTCATTTATATATGGAAGACAATCTTTTCCATATTTAGCTACAATTTTTACAATGGCACTTCCAACAATTGCACCATCGGAATATTTAGCTACGTATTCTGCCTGCTCAGGCGTTGCTATACCAAATCCAAAAGCACATGGAACATCGGTTGTTTCACGAACTAATTTTACCATTCCTCCCAAATCAGTATTAATATCACTTCTTACACCTGTTACTCCTAACGATGAAACACAGTATATAAATCCTGTTGCTTCATTTGCTATCATTTTAATTCTGTCATGAGATGTCGGTGCAATTAATGAAATTATATCTACATCATGGTTTTTACATTCATCTGCAATTTCATCTTTTTCTTCGTATGGCAAATCAGGAATAATTAATCCCTGTATTCCACATTCATTACATCTGTCCAAAAATTTGTCGACGTCATATGCGTAAATTGGATTAATGTAAGTTAAAAATACTAATGGTACCGAAACTTCATCTTTTATATCTTTTAATGCGTCAAACAATTTATCGGTTGTACATCCATTTGCCAACGCTCTTTCATTTGCCTCCTGAATAACAGGGCCTTCTGCAATTGGATCGGAAAATGGTATTCCGATTTCAATTAAATCTGCCCCTGCTTTTTCCATTTCTTTAATGATTTTCTTAGTTGTATCTAAATCAGGATCTCCGCCTGTTACAAATGCAATAAATGCTCTTCCATTTTCAAATGCTTCATGTATCTTACTCATAAATCTCTACTCCTCTATATCTTGCTATTGCTGCTACGTCCTTATCTCCACGTCCGGAAACATTAACTACAATTATTTTGTCTTTATCTAAAGTTGGTGCATACTTCATTGCATATGCAATTGCATGTGAACTTTCAATTGCCGGAATTATGCCTTCTGTTCTTGATAAATATTCAAATGCATTAACTGCTTCATCATCTGTTATTGAAACATACTGTGCACGACCTGTTGAATTTAGCATTGCATGTTCCGGTCCGATTCCGGGGTAATCAAGTCCTGCAGAAATTGAATAAACAGGTGCAATCTGACCATATTTATCCTGGCAGAACAATGATTTCATTCCATGGAAAATTCCCATTGTTCCATTTGCTACAGATGCTGCGTTTTTAGGAGTATCAACACCAAGCCCTGCAGCTTCACAGCCAATTAATTTAACAGATTTATCTTCTATAAAATTATAAAAAGCTCCCATTGCATTTGAGCCTCCACCTACGCAGGCAATTACTGCATCAGGAAGTTTTCCTTCTTTTTCCATTAACTGTTCTTTTATTTCTTTGCTGATTACACTCTGGAAATCACGTACAATTGTTGGGAATGGATGCGGTCCCATTACTGAACCTAAAACATACAATGTGTCATCAACACGTCTTGTCCATTCTCTCATTGCTTCATTTACTGCGTCTTTTAATGTCATTGTTCCCGATGTTACAGGATGTACCTTAGCACCTAAAAGTTCCATTCTAAAACAGTTTAAAGCCTGACGCTCTGTGTCCACTTTTCCCATATATATTTCACATTCCATTCCCATAAGTGCAGCAGCTGTAGCTGTTGCAACGCCATGCTGACCTGCTCCTGTTTCAGCAATAACTCTTGTTTTACCCATTTTCTTAGCTAAAAGAACCTGACCTAAAACATTGTTTATCTTATGAGAACCTGTATGATTCAAATCTTCTCTCTTTAAATAGATTTTTGCCCCACCTAAATCCTTTGTCATTTTTTCTGCATAGTATAACAAAGATGGTCTTCCCGCATAATTTTTCATTAAGCCATCAAGTTCCTTTACAAATTCAGGATCATTTTTGTAATGCTCATATGCTTCTTCAACTTCTTTAACTGCATTCATTAATGTTTCAGGAACATACTGTCCTCCAAATTCTCCAAATCTTCCTTTTTTCATAGTGTCTCCTTTCCAATTGACTGCCTGAAAGAATTAGCCATCTTTCATACAGAATCGGTACGTTTCAAGTAAAAATGTACATCCATTAAAGATTCCCTCTTTTATCGAGTCACATTATTCTTTTTAGCGATACGTTATATTTCATAAAAGAAATTTAAAATAAAAAAAGCTTCTGTCCCAAAAGGGACAAAAGCTATAAATTCATAAACTTCTGCGGTACCACCCAAATTAATGTGTATCACATTCACTCATTCACATACCAACATATGCTACTTCCTATAACGGTGAAGATCCGTCAGCACTACTTCCATAATATCCGGTTTCGAACTGCCCTCACAAGTCCATTCATTACCTTAGATTTATTGTCTCACACCAAACGACAACTCTCTGAAAAATCGTCCCGATAACTACTTACCCTTGCTCATCGGTTTATTAATTTGTGTTAATTTTATGCATTGTTTATGCATTTGTCAAGTTACACTTATTTATATTTTAAAATATTGTAAATTTTCACGAATTTATTTGTGCAAATATGCTATTTATCATTTGTAATATCTCCGCTATCTTCAAGAGAAATCTTATCGCCTAAATAAGTTGGTTCGGGTTTATATATCAATTTAAAGAAATCTTTTGCTCTGGCAATCCACTCTCTAAATACACGATATTTTTGCTTAGCCAGATAATCTCTTTTATCTGCAGACACGCCATATGCTTCAATCCCTAATTTTTTCGCTATATATAACGCTCTGGTCAAATGATATTTTTGACTTACAATAACGATTTTTTTTACGCCAAATATTTCTTTAGCTCTATACATAGAATCATATGTTGAAAATCCGGCATGATCCATGAAGATGTCATCTGATGGAATTCCATCATTTATAGCATAATCTTTCATTGTATTAACTTCATCATAAGAAACTCTTCCATGGTCTCCTGACATAATTATTTTGGGCGAAGCGTTAACATTATACAGTTCTTCAGACGTCAAAATTCTATCTTCAAGCATCCAAGTAGGTTTTCCACTTGGTGCAACACCTGCTCCAAGTACTAAAATACAGTCTGCATCCATATCTTTGCATTCGTCTACACTAAGAATTTTTGATGATGTTACTGATTTCATATATATGTTAATTACTGCAATAACTATTACTATAAATGCAATTATTATAAACATCACAATAATTAATCTTAAAATTATTTTTCTTAATAGTATTTTCTTATTTCCCATAACTGTCCCTTTAGCCTAAATTATTTCGATACTGTGACGGTGTAAGTCCTGTGATAGCCTTAAATGTTTTCATGAAATGTTTCTCATGTTCATAACCGACAGCCTGAGATATTTCATTTATTTTCATATCTGTATCAGTTAATAACTTTTTAGCTTCTCCAATTCTGATATCCTTTAAATAGTTTACAAAATTTGTTCCTGTATACTGTTTAAATGTAAAAGAAAATAAAGAATAGTTCAAGGAAACATAATTTGACACTACTGCCATATTTAAATCAGTTGCGTAATTTTCCTGAATATATTTAATTGCATTTTTTATTTTGATATTTGCCTTATGCTCATCAATATCTGTACTTACAAGTGCATCAAAGCCTCTAATCCAGCGTTTGACAACTTCCATATATTCATCTATTGTCTGAAAACTATAAATATCTGATAATTCCATAATATCATCTTCTCCAACTTTAAGAGTGTTCTGATACACTTTAATAGTTGTATTAAGAATTATTTTCATTTGTTCTTTAAATTCATTTATGTAATATTTTCTGGCTTTAACACCATCAACAAATGATTCTAACTGTTCAATAGCTTCATCTAATTTATTTGAACAGATAAGATTAGCTGTCTGCATCATAAATTTAACACCATATTCATATTCTTCATCAGGTTTACTAAACTCAGCTGCATCCACACGTTTAATCATAGTTTCAAATGCGGTTTTTCTCATTGTTGCAGCTTCATGATATGCCTGTCGCAAATCTAAAAGATTATAATATACATTGCTTATTCCGATGTAATAATTATCAAATGATTTTAGCACTTCATCTTTATACTCTGAATCTACGATTAAAATGTTAAGAGAATCCTTACCTTCAAGATAATAATATTTTCCATCCATTTCATCATCAATTTCACTTTCAGGGCAGCTAAAGCAACAAACTACAAAGTTTTTCACCTGAAAATATGCTCTTGCCATTTCAGTTATACTTTGCATTTCCTTATGAGTAACATTATCGTATATCATCATATACTGCATCTGCTGATATACTACCTGTCTCTGCTTTTCATAAGATTCTTTTTCCTCAGTAATTATGTCATCAAATTTTTTCAAAACCTCTGCTAGCTTGTCTCTGTCAACAGGCTTCAATATGTATTCGTTTACACCATTTCTCATCATTTCAACTGCATAGTCAAATTCATCAAATCCACTTATAGCTGCAATCAATGGCTTTTTTGTCATTTTCTGGATTTCTTTTACTAATGAAATTCCGTCCATTTTTGGCATTCTAATATCCGTAAACATAACATCTACATTTTGTTTTTCTAATATTTCCAGAGCAGCTAATCCATTGTTACATTCAATTATTTCTTCTACATCAACACCCGAACGTAAAACCATAGACTTAATACCCTGTCTTATCAGTTTTTCATCTTCAACAATCATTAATGTTTTCATATGCTACTGCTTCCTCTCTAACGGTAATTGAATAACCACTTTAGTAAATAACCCTTTCTTTGAGAAAATATCTATTCCGTACTCTTTGCCAAAGAACATCTGAATTCGTTCATTTACGTTCCTTAGTGCACGACCATGCTCCTTTGAATCATCTTCATGGGGCAAATATAGATTAACTTTAATTTCTTTCAATTTTTCCTCGTCCATACCTTTACCGGCATCCGAAACTTCTATTGCCAGGATATTTTTTTCTTCAATATCATATACCTTTATATAAATTGACGTATCTTCAGCCATATCCTCTATACCGTGGTATACTGAATTCTCAACAATTGGCTGTAAAGTCATTTTTGGAATTTCAATATCCATATATTGTTCCGGAATATTTAGCGAAAGATATATTTCATAATCAAATCTTAAATTTAAAAGATTTAAATATGTCTGGACATATTCTAATTCTTCCCTTAATGTAACTAAACCTGAAGTCCATTTCATACTATATCTGAACATCTGACCAAGTGATGTTATTGCATCAGATATTTCATAATCACCTTTTATCTCCGCCATCATCTTTATGCTTTCTAAGACATTATACATAAAATGAGCATTAATCTGATTTTGTAGTGATTTAATCTCAACATTCTTCATTAACAGCTGTTTTTTAACATTTTCTTTATTAAGCTGCTCTATATGATCTACCATATCATTAATCTGATGCCCTAGCATAGCAATCTCGTCATCTCCATCTTCAGGCACATGCATATTATTTGTAGATGAAATTTCATTGAAATTAGCAGAAAGTTTTCTAAATCTCTGAAAAATTTTAAAAATAAGCATTGAAACTGAAATGAACAGCGCTGAAGACATTATAAAGATTATGGCTATATATCCACATTCTTTTGAGTTCAAATCATTGTCCATAAGTAGCATAATCATGACCACACATATACATATGTATATTATTAAAATCCACCAAAATGTTTTCATGAACATTGATTTATATTTTTTCTCTTTTTTATTATTTAGATAACTTTCTATATTATTTATATCTTCTAAATCATCTAAATCTTTGTTTTCATGCTTTTCTTCTTTCATATTTTCCTCATATTATATTATTTCTGAATTATTTCGTATAAAGATTTTTTTCCTTTTTTTCTTGTAATTTCCATCAATCCTAACTTTGTAATATCAACTGCAATGCATCTTGAATAATCGTATTTAAGAATTTCATTCATCTTGTTAAGTAACATCTGTTCATTTTCCATATTTCGCATTGAAATAAAATCAACAATTATAATTCCTGAAATATTTCTAATTTTCAACTGTCTGGCAACTTCATGTGCAGCCTCAATATTTATCTTATAAAAGGTTTCTTCTTTATTTGATTTTAGTTCAGCTTTTCCGGTGTTTACATCAATTACAGTCAATGCTTCTGTCGGCTCTATGATCAGATATGCTCCTGAATTTAACCATACTTTTTTATTTGTTCCGGACATAAGATGCCTTTCTAATGAATAACATTTGAATAAAGGCAAATCTCTATCATAAAAATTACAGTTAATTTTATTTTTTGAAAGTTCATCGAAAATCTGCTCTTTATCAGTAACAACGATTCCGTTTTCTTTATCGATAAATTCCTGACATTCTTTTGTTAAGATTGACTCATTTTCTTTAACTATAGATTTTCCTTTTAAATGCATAGCTTTGTTTTTTATTTCTTCAAGCTGATTTATCAGATCTATGATTTCGCCTTCAATCATTTGTTCTTTTGCATCTTTTGCTGATGTTCTGGCAATAAAACCATATTCATCGTTTTTATACTTATCAAGTATTCTTGTTAGCTGATTTCTTGTTGTCTTGTCCTGAATTTTTTTAGAAATACTTATATTAGTATTTCCAACTGTAAGTACACAGTATTTTCCCGTCAGATTGATATTTGATGTTAGTGAATAATCTTTAGTTTTAATTTTATCTCCAGACACCTGAACTAAAATTTTGTCACCCTGGCATACTTTATTGTTATTTTTTACATTTAAGAAAAATGGGGAATTATCATTCAAAGAATAATATCCCTTCAAGTCATTTCCAAATTCAATAAATGCTGCATTTATATTTTTTACTACGTCTTTTACATATCCAATATAAATATTACCAACAACAGACTCGCTATCCATATGAGTTATTCTTTGTAACTTTTCTTTATAAAAATAAAATCCCAATAATTTGTCATTATAAAAATCAGATAAAATCAATTTTGATTCTGACTCATTTGTTAAACCATCAGTACTACTCAATTGTCTCTCCTATTTCATCTAAAGAAACTAATTTATCATCCACCATACAATACATTTCCTCTCTTTGGTATGTAATTAATGACGGAATATCTTTTTGCAAATAATTAAACAATGATGAAATAACTAAATCCGGTTTTAGGTTAGAAGCACTACCTTGAGCAACTTTCATAAACAACCCTTCATCCGTTAGTTTTAGTCCATATATCCACGGTTTAATATCAATTTCTTTCTCACTTTTTTTCGTTTTCTTTAAAACAACTATTTCCGGCTGACTTAAATATACTACCAAATCATCTTTAGTTAATAATTTGTTAAGTCCTAATGCCGTATAATCTGCTCCAGCAATGATTGCCATACAATTCTTTGCGTTATCATCAAGTAACTTATATTTTAAAACTTCAATTCCTTCTACATTAGCCTCGTTAATACGTTTTATCATTTCATTAGAGCTATCTGTAGAGTTAACTTCAATATCAAAATATTCACCATTGCTTACTATACCAACTCCAAGCGGTGCTGCAAAAGACATTTTCTGATGCGGTGAAAATCCTTCCGAATAACAAATATCAACATTTGCTCTACGCATAACTTTTTGAAAATATCTCATCGTGTCAAGATGTCCAATAAATTTCATGTGTCCCTGTTTAGAGAATTTAATTCTTATTTTCATAACATATTCCTCCTCCAAATGAGTTTGCACCACATCCCGAACATCTTGTCATGCAGTTTGGTGTAACCTTTTGTGCCTGTGAATTATGGTATTCACGAAGCAAAAATTCTTTTGTAATTCCCGCATCTATAAAATCCCACGGGAATATTTCATCCTCACTTCTTTGTCTGCTTATATAGAAGTCCAAATCCACATTCGTTTCTTCAATAGCCTCTTTCCATTTTTCAAAATCAAAACTTTCAGACCATGAATCATATAGACAGCCTTTTTTATATGCTGATAATAATGTCTTTGATAATTTTCTGTCTCCTCTTGCAAAAAGACCTTCTAATACACTTACATCAGCTTCATGCCAATTATATTTAAGGCTTTTTCTGTTGAGCATAGATTTCATCTTGTCATTAACAATTTTAGCTTTATCTAAGAATTCAGGAATAGTGTTCATTGGAGACCATTGAAAAGCTGTAAATGGTTTTGGCACAAAAAATGATGTGCTTGCCGTAATCTGGCATTTTCCAATACGTTCTTCTTTTGGAACAGTAGCATAATATTCTTCTGCAATCTCTTCGCAAAGTTCCATTATTCCTTCTATATCATCTGTTGTTTCACCGGGAAGTCCTAACATAAAATATAATTTTACTTTATTCCATCCTGCTTTAAATGCAAGTCTTGAACCATTAAGTATATCTTCTTTTGTAAGTCCTTTATTTATTACATTTCTCATTCTCTGAGTTCCTGCTTCAGGTGCAAATGTAAGCGAACTTTTCTTTACATCCTGAACTTTACTCATTATGTCGAGCGCGAATGAATCAATTCTAAGTGAAGGTAATGAAATATTTATATTTTTTTCTTTAAATTCATCAATTAGGAAATTAACTATTCCCTTTAACTGTGAATAGTCACTTGTACTCAATGAGCTTAATGAAATTTCCTCATGACCTGTTGATTCAATCATCTTTCGTGCAGTATCTTTTAATTTTTCAAGACTTTTCTCTCTTACAGGTCTGTAAACCTGACCCGCCTGACAAAATCTACACCCTCTTGAGCAGCCTCTCATAACTTCAAGTACAACTCTATCCTGTGTTGCTTTAATAAAAGGAACTAAAGGCTTAGTCGGATAATATACTTCATTCATATCAAGAACTATATCTTTTCTAACCTTATCCCTTGCATTCTCATTATTTTTTATCATTTCTTTAATTGTTCCATCTTCGTTGTATGTAACATCATAAAACTGTGGAACATATATACATGATAAATGGGCTGCTTTTTCTAAAAATTCTTTTCTCGAACCACCATTTTTTTTATTTTCTTTATAAATGTCTAATAACTCATCATATTGAGTTTCGCCCTCACCAATGTAGAACATATCAAAGAAGTTTGCAATTGGTTCCGGATTGTATGAGCATGGGCCTCCTCCAATAACAATAGGGTCGTCCTCTCCACGCTCTGTAGCAATTAAAGGAATTTTAGATAAATCTAAAATCTGTAAAATGTTTGTATAACACATTTCATATTGTAATGTTATACCTAAAAAATCGAAATTTTTTATAGGTTCCTGACTTTCAATTGCAAATAACGGAATATCTTTTTCCCTCATTATTTTATCCAAATCAAGCCATGGAGAATAAACTCTCTCGCAATAAGTATCTTCACGTCTATTAAACATGTCGTAAAGAATCTGTATTCCTAAATGTGACATTCCAATCTCATATACATCAGGAAAGCACATTGCAAATCGTATATCCACTTTTTTTGGATCCTTTACAATCATATTAACTTCATTTCCAATATATCTTGCCGGCTTATCTACCTGCAATAAAATCTCATCTGATAATGCTAATTTTTTCAAAAATCTATCCTACTTTTCTACTAATTTGTCTATTAAATCAGGCAATTCATTTAATCCCTGAATTTCTTCTTCATCACCATCTATATTTCCGAATCCGTATGCTGCAAATATAAATGGGATTCCAGCTGCCATTGTTGCATCATAATCGCCTTGTGTATCTCCAACATAAAATGCTTTATCAAGATTATTTCTTTCAATTACTAATCTAATATTGTCAGCTTTTGGCTTCCCTGTTCTTCCCGGATTTTCAAAATCAGTTACATATTCTTCTAAATCTGTAACCTTTAAAAATGCCTCTATATATCCAGCCTGACAGTTGCTGACAATATAAACGCTATATTTTTCATTTAATTTCTTAAATATATCTTTAATGTCAGGGTACAACACTCCTGAATGTGTAAGTAAATATTCATTTTCGTACTCGCAACATTCCTGCAAAATCTTGTAGCGACGTTCTACAGGTATATTTGGTAAAAGATTATCAGCAATTGTTTCCATAAGCTTACCCATCTGCTGTTCTAACTCTTTAGTTGTTAGTCTTAAATCAATGTCATCATATCTCTCAAAGACAACATTCCATGACTCTGCTATCTGCTTTGTAGCATTCCATAAAGTGCCATCTAAATCAAATATAATTCCTGTCTTCATTTTTTTGCTCCATTTCTTATACTATTATGAATAACTGACCCCAAAACATTCGATTAATTTTTATTGTAGCATTAGAAAAACATTTATATTTCTTTAGTAATTTAATACAATAAAATCATTTTTACTCATATTAATATAATACTATATCACCAAAAATTTTACAACTACAGTTATCCTAATGGGTCGAATTCTGTTAAACATAAGTTGATTATTTAAACTATCTATTATCATAATTATTATAAAAACAAAAGAACCACCCTTAAGCAGTTCTTTTTGTAAATAAATATATAAATATTATATCCATTATCTTCGTGATAATTCCTTAGTGATTTCTTTCCATGTAACTCCCTTTTCAGCCATTAATACCATTACATGATATAAAAAGTCAGATATTTCATATTTAACTTCCTGTGGATCCGGATTTTTTGCTGCAATTACAATTTCAGTTGCTTCTTCTCCGACTTTCTTTAATATCTTATCAATTCCCTTATCAAATAAGTAATTAGTATATGAACCTTCTTTAGGATTTACCTTTCTGTCTAAAATTGTCTTATATACATCTTCAAATACATGAATTGGATTTGATTCATCAAACTCTTTCTTAACAAGTTCATTAAAGAAGCATGTGTCTGCTCCTGTATGACATGGAACTCCAACCTGATGTACTTTAGCTAACATTGTATCTAAATCACAATCCATAGACAATTCCTTTACATACTGGAAATGACCGGATGTTAATCCTTTTACCCATATTTCATTACGGCTTCTGCTAAAATATGTCATTTTTCCCGTCTTAATTGTAAGATTAAATGCCTCTTCATTCATATATGCAAGCATTAATACCTTATCAGTCTTATAGTCCTGAACAATTACAGGAATCATTCCATCACTATTAGTCTTAAATTTGTCAAATGTAATCTTTGATTCTAAAACATCAACTTTTACATCTTCATCCTTTAACTGAGCCTTGAAATTCATATAATCAAATGCCTCATCTAATCCTGCATGTGAAACACCATACACTTTTTCTTCTTTTGCAAATGAAATAATATCCTCAAAACTATACATACAGTCATAAGCTAAAACCCTTATGCCATATCCTAAAGCTTCTCTTGCACAATTATTTGCAATAATAAGAGATGCTCCATCATATTTTAATGTTTTTATTTTGTTCATATCAAAAGTACTGTCTATCATTACAGCAATCTTGTCACTTCCAAATCTTTCAGAAGCCTCAGATACTAATTCAAGATTACTTTCTTTATTTCCGTCTAAAATCGCTTTCTTAGCACCTGTATATATGTATTTCTTTACATCTTCAAGTCTTTTAATATTTCCGCCAACTAATATCGGAATATCCACCGCATCAGCAATAGAAACCATTGTTCCAATATTGTTATCATGTTGAGAATCTGTTTCTGATATATCAAAAATAATTAATTCATCAGCTCCTCTGTTATTATACAAAGTTGCAAGTGCTACTGCATCTCCGTCACCAACAATTTCCATTGTATTTTTATTTACGACCTTTCCATCTTTTAAATAAATGGAAGGAATAATTCTAAAACTCATTTATTATAAACTTCCTTTCGTAGATAGTACATCTTCAATTCTTTCATCAATCATTGTTGCATTGTCCAGTGATTTGGAAAATGCTTTAAAAATCCCTTCAATCATATGGTGATTATTACCGGATTCAAGCATTTTTATATGTAAATTCATTCCTACAGCATATGCTATGGCATGGAAAAATTCTTTTACCATTTCAGTATCAAATTCGCCAACTTTATCTACTGTAAATTCAGCATCAAAATTTAAATAAGGTCTTCCTGACAAATCAAGCGAACATAGCACCAAAGATTCATCCATCGGTAAAATTACAGAGCCATATCTTTTGATTGATTTTTTATCTCCAAGTGCCTGTTTTATGGCAATACCAAGAGCAATTCCCGTATCCTCAATTGTATGATGGCAATCAACAAATAAGTCTCCCTTAACTTTTACATCTAAATCAAATAAACCATGTCTTGCAAAATTATTAAGCATATGGTCAAAAAAGCCAATTCCTGTATCAATATTAGCTTTTCCCTTTCCATCTATATTAAATGTAATATCAATCTGGGTTTCATTTGTCTTTCTGCTGTAAGTACCTACTCTGTTCATATACCGTTACCTTCCTTATATTTTATATTTCATCATTTTCATCGAATCTTACACGAATAGAATTTGCATGAGCTGTTAATCCTTCAGCCTTTGCAAACTTCTGAATATCTTTGCTTATAGGTTCTAATGCCTGTCTTGAATATGAAATAATACTTGATTTCTTAATAAAATCATCAACACTAAGTGGCGAGAAGAATTTTGCTGTTCCATTAGTCGGTAAAACATGGTTTGGTCCTGCAAAATAATCTCCAAGTGGTTCTGAGCTATATTCTCCAAGGAAAATAGCCCCTGCATTTCTAATTTTTGTCATTACATCAAACGGATTTTTAGTAACAATTTCTAAATGTTCACTTGCTATATCATTTGCAACAGAAATTGCTTCATCTAATGTATCAACAACTAAAATATATCCAAAATTATCTAATGATTTTTCAAGTATTGCTTTTCTTGATAATTTAGAAACAAACATATCTGTATATTCTGATACTTTTTTTGCTAAATCCATACTTGTTGTCACTAAAATTGCTGACGCTAATTCATCATGTTCTGCCTGTGAAAGCAAATCTGCAGCAACATATCTTGGATTTGATGTTTCATCTGCTAACACAAGGATTTCACTTGGCCCTGCAACGCTGTCAATACTTACATAACCAAATACTGCCTTTTTAGCAAGAGCAACATAAATATTTCCAGGGCCTACAATTTTATCAACCTTAGGAATGCTTTCAGTTCCAAATGCCAAAGCAGCAATCGCCTGTGCTCCACCTACTTTATAAATTACATCTACACCTGCTTCATTTGCAGCTACGAGTGTTCCGGGATTAACTTTTCCATCTTTTCCCGGAGGTGTTACCATACATATTCTGTCAACACCGGCAACCTTTGCAGGAATAATGTTCATTAATACAGATGATGGATATGCTGCCTTTCCACCAGGTACATATACACCTACTTTTTCAAGTGCAGTAACTTTCTGACCTAAAATTGTTCCATCAGGCTTGCTATCAAACCAACTGTATTGACGCTGTTTTTCATGATATTCCCTTATATTTTTAATTGCTTTTCTAATAACATCTACTAATTCAGAATTTTCAAGAGAATTATACGCTTCCTCAATTTCTTCCTTTGTTACCACGATATTATCTGCATTAATATCTGCCTTGTCAAATTTTGCTGTATATTCAAAAACAGCCTTGTCGCCATTTTCTTTAACATTATTAAGTATTTCATTTACACTGTCATTATAACTTCCGTAATTATTAGGACTTCTTTTAAGTAAATCAGTCAAAATATTTTTCTTAGAAGCTTCATCTAACTTTACAATACGCATAATTTCTTCTCCTTTTACCACATACTACTATACATCAAATTTACAATAATTTATATAGGAATTATTTAATATTAGCCCTCAAATCCTTTATGATTTTTCTAATTCTTTCATCTTCCATCTTCATGCTTACTTGGTTAACAACCATTCTTGCTGATAAAGGACAAACTTTTTCTAATACAGTAAGTCCATTTTCTTTTAATGTTGTACCTGTTTCTACAATATCAACTATTACTTCTGATAAACCAACAATAGGCGCAAGTTCTACTGAACCATTAAGTTTAATAATTTCAACTGTCTGATGTTTTTTATTATAGAAATAATCTTTTGCAATATTTGGATATTTTGAAGCAACTCTTATCATTCCATGATTTTTTAATAAATCTCTCGCAGATTCAGGACCACATACACACATGTTGCATTTTCCAAATCCTAAATCTAATACTTCGTACAATTTTCTCCCTTCTTCAAGAATTGTATCTGCTCCTACAATTCCTATATCAGCAGCTCCATATTCAACGTATGTAGGTACATCACTCGCCTTGCTTAAGAAGAATTTTAATTTTAATTCTTCATTTACAAAAATAAGCTTACGTGTTTTTTCGTCTTTCATTTCTTCACATTCAATACCTATATCTTCAAACATTTTCATTGCTGTTTTAGCTAATCTTCCCTTTGCAAGGGCAAATGTTAAATATCTCATTTTATTTAAACTCCTATAATTCCTTTACACCATCTTTAGATACATATGTTACATTTATAGCTCCGTCTTCTTTTTTGAATTCAACATATTCATCAATCGAAATATTTTCTTTCTTAGGAATAAGCTCTGTCTTAATACCTTTTTCCCTAAGACCTGTTGCAAGCTGCAATGCCGTCTTTCTAAGTTCTGTATCATATATTAACACTTCATATGCATAATCTGTATCACCTTCCATTTTCTGGCTGCTCATAGCCATAAGGAGCTGATCCATATATACTGCAAATCCTATAGCTGCGCTATCTTTCCCAAACTGACTTAATAGTTTATCATAGCGGCCACCTGCAACAATTGCATCTCCTGTTCCATATGTGTATGCCTTAAAAATAATTCCTGTATAATAATTAAAATTGCTAAGCATTCCTAAATCAAATGAAATATAATCAGCAACTCCATAATCAACTAAAATAGAATATACTTCCTCTAATTTCTCAATTGCCTTTAATGATTTTTCGTTCGTTGCAAGTTCTTTTGCTTTATCAAGTACATCTGAACTTCCAAATAAAGAAGGCAATTTAAGAAATGTATCTTTTACGTTTGAAGTGATATCTTTAGAATCAAGTAATTCTTCAACACCGAAGAAATTCTTATTTTCAATTCTAACTCTAAGTTCTTCCTCAACATCATCTTCAAATCCACATTCTTCTAAAAGTCCCTTATAGAAGTCAACCTGACCAATTTCAACAAGAAATTTATCAAAGCCTGCACTCTTTAATGAATTTACAACAAGGGCAACCATTTCTGCATCAGCTTCAACTGAATCATCCCCGATTAGTTCACAACCAAGTTGTGTTATTTCCTTTAATTTTCCCTGTAATTCTGAATTATTAATGTATGTATTTGCGTTATAACAAATCTTAATAGGTACATTGACATCCATATAATTCTTTGCTGCAATTCTTGCTATTGATGGAGTAAGGTCAGGTCTTAATACCAAAGTATTTCCTTCCCTATCAAAAAACTTATATAAATTCTTTGATGGTACTGAACCTCTTTCCTTATTAAAAATATCAAAGAATTCAAATGTTGGAGTCTGAACATTATGAAATCCATATAAATTAAATATATTATTAATTTTATTTTCTATAGTTAACTTTCTTGCACACTCTTTTCCGTATACGTCTCTTACACCCTCTGGTGTGTGTAATAATTCTTTACTCATTTTTATCTTTCCTTTACACTTTAGTCTGCTAACGTGCTACCACGGTAGCACAGCAAATATAATACAATATATTTTTTTTCGTGTCAATGCCTATTCTTCTCTAGATTCGAGGTCAATATTAATCGTTTCTAAATAATGAACCAGTATACCCGGCGCAGATTTTATTTTATATTTCTTATCTATTTCATCAAATCTGAAACTTTTTCTTCCTCCATTTATACTTCTTTCATAAAATTTTTCTATATCACAGAAAGGAATATAGTACATTTCATTTTTATGACTATAAAATAATATAATAAAAGATACTCCACCCTGTTTTTCAAAATCCTTCATGAATTTAACCTGATGTTCGTGTATGTTCATCATCGGAAATGTATCTGTTGCACATTCTTTGGCATCAAAGCACACTGGTATTCCCTGCACAGCACCTATATAATCTACTGTACTTTGCTGATCAAAATATGCTAATGTTATATGTCTTGTCTGTTGATCAATTCTTACCGGGGTAATTGGTGTTGGAATTTTTTGAATTAACGCCAATCCTTTTTCCCTATAACTTTCATTCGACATATTAATCATATCTTCTAAAGTAGAGCCTCTAAGCCCACGTGAATTCCATGTTCCCATTTTCTTTCCTTTATAAATTTAATCCAATCTCACTAAATACATTTTCAAATAATTGGGGAATTTTAGCTTCGAATGTTTTTTGTTTAAGTTTTTTTAATTCATCCGGCATTTCATCAAATTTAAGTTGCCAGGCGTGTAATAGTTGATATTTTACACCACATTTTTTTCTGAAAATTTCATTAATATCTGCTCTTCCATATTTGGTATCTCCTATTATAGGATGTCTAACGGATGCAAGATGCGCTCTTATCTGATGCGGTTTTCCCGTAATAAGTTTAACTTTCAAAATAGTATATTTGCCATTTGTTTTTAAACATTCATATTCTGTTTCTATATATGAACTTTCTTTCAATGGTTTATCGTATATTTTCACCTTGTTAGATTTAGAATCTTTTGTCAAATATCCTTTAATCTTTGTTTTTCCATTAATTTCTCCCGAAACGACTGTAATATAGTATTTGCCAAATGTTCTATCTTTTAACATATCCGACATCACCTGTAGTCCTAATAAACTTTTTCCTGCAATTAACAGACCGCTTGTATTTCTGTCTAGTCTGTTGCAAATGCCCGGCTTAAAAGTTTCTAATTCATTTTCACTAAGCTGTTTTGTATCTAGTAAATATTCGATTATATATTCATTCATTGAAATATCATTCTTCTTTGCTTTTTGGCTTAAAACGCCTGCCGGTTTATTTACTATAATTACATTTTCATCTTCGTAAACTACATCTAATGAAATTTTATGCGTTGCCTTGCCAGATGCTTCAATATTTTTTGAACTTCTAAACTTATCTATAGTTTCATCTGTCATAAATATTTTCACACAGTCTCCAACTGCAAGTTTGTCTTTTCCGTCAGATTTTTTATTGTTTAATGTAATATTCTTTTTTCTAAGCATCTTATACACAAAGCTGGCAGGTGCAGCGTTAAAATACTTAAAAAGTAACTTGTCAAAACGTTGCCCTGCCTCATTTTTATTTATAATTATTTCTCTCATTTTATCTCCTAATGCTGATAATCAGTCACGTTTTATGTTATAGCATTTTGATTAATATAAATTTTAACTATTATAAATTCTTTGCATTTTAATTTATCAATTATTCTTGTAACAATGTCAAATTTAAATATTTATTTTTTCAATTTATGCATTAAATTCAATAATTCGATTATAAAACGATGTGGAACAACTTTGGCTAAAACTCTATAAGCTCTCATTGTCCTTCCATAAACTGAAATTTCTTTACATCTAATGCTATCATCAATTGCTTTACTAACAACTGATTTTTGGTCAGCCATGAACAATTTCTTAAATGTATAAACCGTTCCATATCTTTCTGCTTTATTAAAGAATGGAGTGTTAACAGGTCCCGGACATACTGCCGTAACATATATTCCTAAATCTTTTAACTCTCCTCTTAAAGCTCTTGAAAAACTCAATACATATGATTTAGTAGCACAATAAACTGCAAATCCCGGCTGTGGATTAAATGCCCCTGCCGAAGCTATATTAATAATTCTTGAATTAACAGCCATAAACGGAATACAATCATGTGTTAAAGAAGTTAAAGCTCTGCAGTTAACATCTATCATACTCAAATTATCATTGTATGAAATTCTGTCAAAATCTCCAACCATTCCAAATCCGGCACAATTTACAAGCATCTTTACCTCCGGCTGTATATTGTTTAGTTCCTGTACAAGTGGAAACAATGCCTTTCTGGAATTAAAATCAGCAATAAAATTTCTTGTTTTTGTATGCATTTTCTTTTTTGTTTTTGCTAATTCCTCTTCATTTCTTCCGACAAGCCAATATTCGTCAATTGAATGTAATTTTTTGTCTAATTGTAATGCAAATTCTCTTCCCATTCCGGAAGATGCTCCTGTAATAATCACTATTCTCATACATTGCCTCCAATCTGCGCAATTTCCTGCGCTGTAAGTTCTCTATATTCGCCTAACATAAGCGTATCATCAAGTTTTAGTTTTCCCATTGATATACGTTTTAAATATATAACTTCCATACCTATGGCTTTAAACATTCTCTTAACCTGATGAAATTTACCCTCTGTTATTGTTAGCTCAATTTCTGAAATATCATCTGATTTTAAAATGCGTAATACCGCAGGCTTAGTTGATTTCTTTTCACCTATATCCAGTCCTTCTTTAAAAAGTGCAATATGCTCATTTTCTACTTTGCCATTAATCTTTGCATAATATGTTTTATCAATATGTTTTGTCGGTGAAGTAAGAATATGTGCTAGCTCACCATCATTCATGACAAGCAAAAGCCCTTCCGTATCCTTATCTAATCTACCAACAGGAAACAAACCTTTTGATATAGATGCGTCAAATAAATCCATTACTGTTCTATCTCTTGAATCTTTAACGGCAGTTACGACGCCTGCCGGTTTATTAAGCATATAATATATATTTTTCTTATAAGCAATTGTTTTACCATTAACGGAAATTATATCCTTTGTTTCATCTATGTGCAGTTCCGGTTTTTTTATAATATCTCCGTTAACATCAACGCATCCTTTTCTGATATATTGTTTAACCTGACTGCGGCTGCCAATATTCATATCACACAAATATTTGTCTAGTCTCAACGCCCTACTCCCTTTTTAAATATATTTACTATTCTACCACTATTAAAGAAATCATGCTATTATGATTTTTATTTTTATACAAAATGTAATGTTTTTATCTAATCTATTATTATGTATACATATATATCTTTTAATAATTTTCAAGTCGTTTTTACATATGCATCAAAGTTGAGGAATTTTGACTTCGACAATTTTTATAAATAAGCAAAAAACTGCTCCATATCGCTGACAGGAACAGTTTTTTCGTATAAATCAATATTTAATTTTTATTACATATAACAAAACTACTTATTTAATTTATAATAAATTTCCCTAACCTGTTCAATCTGTTCAGGTGTCATCTTTAATGTTGGAGAATTTATGTTATCATCTGTATTAGAATTCTCTATAATGAGAACAGTACTTCCTTTCTCAGGTGTATGTGTGTGGAATGTTCCTCTCTTTACATTATATATTTTAAGTGGTTCCATCTTTATACCGTCTATTTCTGATATGACATCACCATTTCCACCTGTAAACAAGGTACATTCTCCTGCTAAAAGCACAAAAACCTCATCTGTTTCATCATGCTTTTGCATCTTATCCAAATTCTGAACTTCTAATTCTTCACAATAACGAAGTTCTGCAACCCTCCATGACTGATATGTAATTAATGGTAAATATCCTTCACCATCATAAGAACATACGTCTATCCATTCTTTTTTCATCGCTTCTCCTTCTCTGCTTTTAGATTTAATATGTTAGGGCCAAAAGCCCCAACTTTGATACATACGGCTTGTTCCGTGTTACGCACTCACACAATCCTATCTAATCATATTTTATAAATTATAAAGGCAGATTTTAATATAATTAATCTACAACTGCAATAACTTCTACTTCACAAAGAACATTTTTAGGAAGCTGCTTTACTGCTACACAACTTCTTGCAGGTTTTCCTGTAAAATATTTTTCATAAATTCCATTAAAAGTTGAAAAATCTTCCATATTTGCTAAGAAACATGTTGTTTTAATTGTGCTTTCATAATCTACACCGGCTGCATTTAAAATTGCCCCTAAATTTTTCATTACCTGAGTAGTCTGTTCTTCAATTGTTGTCCCAACAATTTCACCTGTTGCAGGATTTAATGCAATTTGTCCTGATGTATATAAAATTCCATTTGCAATAACTGCCTGTGAATAAGGTCCTATTGCTGCAGGGGCCTTGTCTGTGCTAATCTTCTTCATGTTAAATTCCTCCTATAACTAATATGTATAGTCTCTTTTTATCAAAGACTAATTGTCGGAAACTTTCACAAAATTAAGTTTACCAATTTTGTTTCCTAATTATATTTCTCTCAATAAATGCTATCAAATCACATCTAAAAAGTCAATTATGCAAGTGCTTTATTTCCTGTGTAAAGTTGATAATATTTACCCTTTTGTTCAATTAGTTCATCATGAGTTCCTCTTTCAATAATTCGTCCCTGTTCAAGAACCATTATACAGTCAGAATTTTTAACAGTCGACAATCTATGAGCAATAACAAATGTTGTTCGCCCTTTCATTAATTTATCCATTCCTTCCTGCACTAATTTTTCAGTTCGTGTATCAATCGAACTTGTAGCTTCGTCCAAAATTAATACCGGTGGGTCTGCAATTGCTGCTCTTGCAATTGCCAATAACTGTCGCTGTCCCTGTGATAAATTTGCTCCATCTCCAGTTAACATTGTGTCATATCCATTAGGAAGACTCATAATAAAATTATGTGCATTTGCAAGTTTTGCAGCAGCCTCAATTTCTTCTTTTGTTGCGTCTAATTTACCAAAAGATATATTTTCAGCTACAGTACCTGTAAATAAATGTGTATCCTGTAATACAATTCCTAAAGAATGTCTTAAATCATCTTTTTTGATTTTGTTTATATTTATGCCATCATATCTGATTTTTCCATCCTGAATATCATAAAATCTATTAATAAGATTTGTAATAGTTGTTTTACCGGCACCAGTTGAACCTACAAAAGCAATCTTTTGACCCGGTGTTGCAAACAAATCGACATTATGAAGAACAATTTTGTCATCGTTGTATCCAAAGTCAACATCGTCAAATACAACATCTCCTGTTAACTGTTTGTATTCTAATGTTCCGTCTGCCTTGTGAATATGTTTCCATGCCCAGATTCCTGTCTTTTCTTTTGTTTCAACAAGTTTATCGCCTTCGTATTTTGCATTTACTAATGTTACATAACCATCATCTGTTTCAGGTGTTTCATCTAACAGCTTAAATATTCTGTCAGCACCCGCTAATGCCATAACAATTGCATTTACCTGCTGACTAATCTGATTTATAGGCATTGAAAAATTCTTATTAAATGTAAGGAAACTTACTAATCCACCCAATGTTAATGCATTACCTAAAAATGTAACTTTATTTATTGCTAAAAATCCACCTACAATCGCTGTCAATGCATAACTTGCATTCCCAAGCTGAGCATTTATAGGTCCTAATATATTTGCAAATTTATTTGCATTATTTGCACTGTTATATAGCTGATTATTTATTTCAACAAAATCGTTAATATTTATCTCTTCATGGTTGAATACTTTAACTACTTTCTGTCCTTCCATCATTTCTTCGATAAATCCATTAACTTTACCTATATCTTTTTGCTGCTTAATAAAATATTTACCACTAAGTCCTGCTGATTTTTTTGTTGCATATAGCATAATCGCAATCATAATTAAAGTTACAATTGTTAAAGGTATACTTAATGCAACCATACTGGCAAATACCGTAACAATTGTTATACCACTATTTAAAAACTGTGGCATACTCTGACTAATCATCTGTCTTAATGTGTCAATATCATTTGTATACATAGACATAATGTCACCATGTGAGTGGGTGTCAAAGTATTTGATTGGAAGTTTTTCCATATGTTCAAACATCTGATTTCTTAAATTTCTTAATGTACCCTGCGTAACATAAACCATTATTCTGTTATATGCAAATGTAGATAGTGCACCTATTCCATAAAATATGGCTACTTTTACCATTGCATGCATAAGTGGTGTATAATTAGGGGCTCCGCCGGCGTTTAAAGTTTTAACCATTGGTATTATATAAATATCTATAAGATTTTTTGTAAACCATGTTCCCTGAACGTTTGCTACTACACTAAGTACTATGCAAATTGCAACTATTATAAGAGCTACTCCATAAGATTTGAACAGCATACCAAATAATCGTTTCATAATAATTCCGGGATTTTCAACCTTTGGCTTTGGCCCACGGCATCTGCCACCTGGTCCGCCTTTGAATTCTTTTACCTTTTCAGCCATTACTGTTCACCTCCATTCTCATCAAAATCTCCACTTCCTTCAGTCTGAGATTCATACACATCTTTATATATTTCATTATTCTTTAATAATTCTTCGTGAGTTCCAAATCCATTTATTTTACCATTTTCCATTACTATTATTTTATCTGCACTTTCAATACTTGAAATACGTTGTGCAATAATAAATTTTGTAGTATTTGGTATTTCCTGTGCAAATGCCTTTCTGATTTTTGCATCAGTTGCTGTATCAACAGCACTTGTTGAGTCATCTAATATAAGAATTTTAGGTTTCTTTAGCAACGCTCTTGCTATACAAATTCTTTGTTTCTGACCACCTGATACATTTGTACCTCCCTGCTCAATATATGTATTGTATTTTTCAGGAAACTTTTCAATAAATTCATCTGCGCAGGCAAGTTTACAAGCTGCTATACACTCTTGTTCAGTTGCATTTTCATCTCCCCAGCGAAGATTGTCTAAAATAGTTCCGCTAAACAATACATTTTTCTGCAAAACTACAGAAACCTCGTTTCGCAATGTATCTAAATCGTATTCTCTTACGTCTTTTCCACCAACTAAAACTTTTCCTTTGTTAACATCATATAAACGACATATAAGGTTAACAAGACTTGTTTTAGCACTACCTGTTTCACCGATAATACCTATTGTTTCTCCAGATTTAATATCTAAATTAATGTCTTTTAAAACATAGTTCTTACCATTTTCTTTGTATTTAAAATTAACATTGTCAAATTTTACACTTCCATCTTTTATTTCAAATATAGGATTTTGAGGGTTTGTAATGCTGCTCTTTTCGTCTAATACTTCTACAATACGTTTTGCACTTGCAGCACTCATTGTTACCATAACAAATACCATCGAAAGCATCATTAAACTCATAAGAATATTCATACAGTATGCAAGCAAACTTGTTAGTTCTCCTGTATCGAGCGTAGGATTTGCATTCACAATCATGTGTGCACCTACCCAGCTTATTAAAAGAATACATGTATACACTGTTATCTGCATTACAGGTGAATTATAAGAAATAATTGTTTCTGCTTTTACAAACATGTTATATACATTATTACTTGCCTTATGAAACTTATCTGTTTCATATTCTTCTCTTACATAAGCTTTAACTACACGAATTGCTGATACATTTTCCTGCACGCTTTCGTTTAAATCATCATATTTTCTAAAAACCTGTTTAAAATATTTATTTGCATTTAACATAATAAATACTAAAATAATTCCTAAAATTATAACTGCAATTAAATATATTGTTGCAATTCTTGGGCTTATGTAAAATGCCATTGCCATAGCACATATCATACTAAATGGTGCTCTAATACACATTCTAAGAATCATCTGATATGCATTCTGTACATTAGTAACATCCGTTGTCATTCTTGTTACAAGTCCTGATGTACTAAATTTGTCAATATTTGCAAATGAAAATGTCTGAATATTTCTAAACATTGCTTCACGCAAATTTTTAGCAAATCCTGTGGATGCCTTAGCACCTGTAATTCCTCCACCCATTCCTGCAATTAGACCTAATAATGCAAAAACAAACATTATTACACCCATCATTACAATATAATTAGTGTCACCTTTTCCATTATTTCCATTAATTCCATTATTAATAATTAAGCCCATAATAAATGGAATTAATGTTTCAAAAATTACTTCTCCAATCATAAATATAGGAGTTAATATTGAAGCCGTTTTATACTCTTTGACTTCCTGTAATAATCTTTTAATCATAACGTTCTCCTTAATCCTTTAAATTATCAATAGCCTTATTTAACAATCTGTAAAAAGTTTCCTTTTCTTCGTCAGTAAAGGATTTGACCACTCTGCTTTCCATAATTTCTCTTCCCCTTTCCATTTCATAACTTATATCCTCTGCTTTTTTTGTCAAAAATATATTCCTGCATCTTCGATTATCTTCATCTACAACAACTCTAACCAATCCTTTTTCCTGCATTCTTTTCAAAAGCCCAATAGTTGTAGAATGCTGAATATCAAGTTCATTCGAAATATCTTTTTGAGTTATTTTCATCTTGGGATTATCTTCTATGAAACGTAAAACACGCATTTGAGAAAAAGTCAGTCCGACTCTTTCAAGTTCCTGATTAAAATTTTGTTTGAATACTTTATCAAGTTTCTTAATTAATATTCCATAATGTTCCAAATTTTCACCTCATACTAAAAAATCTTACAACATGTAGCACGCTACATATTGTAAGATTTTTTCATCTTTAAGTCAATAATTTATTTTAACAAAATTGTGAAGAAAGTATGAAATCTATCTGTTCATGTGTTTCTTCTTCGCTATTAGAGTTGTCTATAAACTCATCTGAAACACGATTAAATTCTTCTTCGGACATTTGATTCATAATAACGTTTCTTGTCTTTTCTTCACTATATCCTCTGCTATCCATCAATCTCTTAATTCTTTTTTCTAAATCACAATAAACATACCATATTTCATCGCACATTTTATCAATACCACTTCCAATTAAGATAGCTGACTCAACAATAACAAGTTGATTTGAACTATTATTGATTCTGTCAGTTATTTCCTTAATTGTTCCCGGATGAGTAATATTGTTTAATGTCTCTAATTTTTTTGCATCATTAAATACAATTTTCGCGAGTTTTTTTCTGTCTATATTATCATCTTTATCTAGGCTCTCGGGAAATTCTCGTATCACCTTATTGTATACTTCATTTCCCTTTTCCATGATTTCTTTAGCCACCTTATCAGCTTCGATTATATAAGCATTGTATTTTTCTTTTAAATATGTGAGGACTGTAGACTTTCCACAGCCCACACCACCTACTATTCCTATTATCATTTTTTGTTTCCTTATTAGATGTATATTAAATACATTTTTTATTGTTATTTATAATTTTGTATTATGAAGTAATCTTTAATGAGCTTCATTCCAGTTGTTCCCAACTTCAACCTCAACTTCTAACGCCACACGCAAATCAGCCGCATTCTTCATATTATCAACTAAAATTTGTTTTATCTGTTCCACTTCATCTTTGTAAGCTTCAACCAACAATTCATCATGAACCTGCAATACTATCTTTGATTTTAAATTTTGTTCTTTTAAAGCTTTGTCCACGTTAATCATTGCGATTTTCATAATATCTGCAGCTGTTCCCTGAATCGGTGCATTCATGGCAACTCTTTCCCCAAACGATTTTTGCATAAAATTGCCACTTTTCAATTCCGGTATAGGACGTCTTCTTCCAAATAAAGTAACTGAATAGCCTTTTTCTTTTGCACTTTCGACAGCATCATCCAAATATTTTTTTACGCCCGGATAACTTACAAAATAGTCCTTGATATATTTATCAGCCTCTTTTCTACTGATTGATAAATCCTGGCTTAATCCAAATGAACTGATTCCATAAACAATTCCAAAATTTACTGCTTTAGCATTGCTTCTCTGTTCTTTAGTAACTTCATCTAAAGGTACATTAAATACCAAAGATGCTGTGCTTTGATGTATATCCTTTGCTTCTTTATAAGCATTTATCAGATTCTCATCATCTGACATATGAGCTAAAATTCTAAGTTCAATCTGAGAATAATCTGCATCTACAAACACACATCCTTCTTTTGGAACAAATACTTTTCTAACTTCTCTACCAAGTGCAGTTCTAACAGGAATGTTCTGAAGATTTGGATCAGTACTGCTGATTCTTCCTGTCGCAGTAATTGTCTGATTAAATTTGCCATGAATTCTACCATCTTCTTCTATAAACCCGGCAAGTCCATCTGCATAAGTTGATTTTAATTTTGTAACCTGTCTGTAAGATAATATTTTTTCAACAAACGGATAATCCGGCTTTAATTTTTCTAAAACATCCGCAGATGTCGAATAACCTGTTTTTGTCTTTTTGCCACCCGGAAGACCCATTTCGTTAAATAAAATTTCACCAAGCTGTTTAGGTGAATTTATTTTAAATTCATGTCCGGCCTCTTTATAAATTTCTTCTTCAAGCGTTTTAATACTTTCAGCTAGCTTATCACCATATTCTTTTAATGCAAAAGCCTCAACCTTAATACCTGTTTTTTCCATATCATACAATGCATACGTCAAAGGAACCTCAATCTTTTCATATAAATCCATCATTCCTTCGTTTTCTAATTTTTCTTTTAAAGGTTCAATAGATTTATACAATACATAAGAATTATATGAAGCATATTTAGAAATATTATCTATGTTTTCTAAAACACTTTTATCCTTTTTATAATTTGCGAAAATTTCATCATATGCAGGCACTTCAAACTCTAAATAGTCTCTTGCTATATCATCATATTCGTAAGTAGATTTCAAGGGATTAAGTAAATATGCTGCAATTCCTGCATCAAATAATTTATTTTCAGTCTCCGTTTCTACAAATCTAAGATTACTTTTTATATCATTCACACTAACTTCTACGGCATTACTTACAATGTAATTTAATTTTTCTTTTAAATATTCACCTGTTATAAACCCACTTACAGGAATATAGTATGTTTCATCATCACTTATAGTTATAGAAATTCCTCTGATTTCATCATTATTTAAATCGATAAACAATCCAACTTTCTTTAATTTTTGAATTTCTGACAATAGATTTTCAACTTCACCAAAATCCTCCATTATCTTAAAGTTTTCTTCAAAAGTATTTTCTGTGCTTATTGAATCAAATTTAGAAATCATGCTTTTAAATTCAAATTTCTTTACCATTGCAAGTGCTTCTTTATTAAACATATCTTCTAAAACACAATCAGATATTTTCACTTCAACAGGTACGCTTGTATTTATAGTAGCAAGTGTTTTGCTCATTTGGGCCATATCAAAATGTTCTTTTAAAGCTTCTCTGTTTCTTTTATTTTTTATATCATCTGCATGTTCAAATGCATTTTCAATAGAACCATATTCACTTATAATTGTAGTTGCACCTTTTTCTCCAATCCCCGGAACTCCTGGAATATTATCAGAAGAATCTCCCATAAGTGCCTTCACATCAATAAATTCCTTAGGTGTCACGCTGTATTTTTCTAATACCTGTGTAACATTATAATCTTCAATTTCTGTTTTTCCTTTTTTTGTTTTAGGGATTCTGATTTTAACATGTTCTGTTGCTAACTGAAGTAAATCTCTATCTCCTGAAATAACAGACACCTCAAGTCCCTGCTCTTCACCTGCTTTAGATAGTGTTCCAAGTATATCATCAGCTTCAAATCCAGCAAGTTCAGTTGTTTTAATATTCAAAGCCTTAAGCATTTCTTTCATCAAAGGTACCTGCTGTTTTAATTCAGGAAGCATTGGCTTTCTTGTACCCTTGTATTCTTTGTACATTTCATGCCTAAATGTAGGTTGATGTACATCAAATGCAACGCATAAATATTTTGGATTTTCCTCATCAATAATTTTAAACAAAATATTTAAAAAACCAAAAATAGCATTTGTATGTGTTCCTTCAGAATTTGTAAAATCAGGGACACCATAAAATGCTCTGTTTAAAATACTATGTCCATCTATTAATACTAATTTATCTCTCACTTGATTTCTCCATTTCCATCTGTTTATTTATATATATCCAATAAGAACGCCAATTAAAAATCCAATTATACATATAACTATAATGCCACATACAACAATTGATATTTTAGTTGCCCACTTTTGTTTTTTTTGTTTTGTAAACCATTCATCATAAAAACTGAATATATCTTCTAATTCCTGGTCATACCCAACATCCTCTCCACTATTGTCAGGTGCCGGTACATCACCTAAACCTCTATTAATTAAATAATATAATTCTAAATCTTCCCTACATTTTTTACAGGTTCTTGCATGTTCAATAAATTCTTCAAGTTCATCTGTATATTCAATTTTATCAAAAATAAAATCATGAATTAAATTTTGAAATTCTCTGCATTCCATACATTTATTCATAACAAGTAATTTACTTATTATTCTCCTTTTTACACAAAAATTCAACCTCTTTGCAATACCATTATAATACATCATTTACTATTACACGTCAAAGCAAAAAAGTAATTGACTTTTTTATATATCAATGTTACAATCTATTTCGTTGTATGCGGATGTGTCGGAATGGCAGACGAAGCAGACTCAAAATCTGCCGGGGTTTCCCCGTGCGGGTTCAAGTCCCGCCATCCGCATTATATAAAAGGCACAAGATATATCTTGTGCCTTTTTGTTATGCACAATGAGTCAAATACTATCAGCCTTTTGCTTGCAAAAAAGGCTGATAGTATTTGACGAATGTATAATCACTGAGAAGCAGCGTAGCGGATTCGAAGTGTTATTCATGGCAAAGCCATGTGCATAAAGAAAATTGCCAGCTTTATATTTTTTTAAGCTGGCAATTTATATTTACATTATTTAATTTCAACTAATGAATACGAATCTCCAGATACATTTGCTCTAAAACATGCCCCTGTGTCGCATGAAATTGCGTATGTATCTTCTTTTGTTATTGAACCTGAATCAGATTCTATTGAAAACGAAACAATATAGTAGTTCTTTTTTTCTACTTTGGCAATACTCTTATACGTAAAGTAAGCTACATCACCATTTTTATACTCACCATATTCATTTTCCATTGTTTTATTTTTTACAAGAATTGTTGTAAGCATGCTTACTGCCTGATCATATGAATATTCATATACTTCTTCGTAATCATAAACTCTTGTTACAACTTTACTGTATATTCCTTCAGAATTCATTGCAATAAATGAAAATACCGTATTTCCTTTTGGCATCTTAATTTCTTTTGTATATTCTGTTGATTTAGAATCAGGAATACTTCCATCTTTAGTATAATATATTTTGCAATCTGCATCGGCAGTTACCGTTATTTTCTTCTGAGTATCATAAACTCCGCTGTCAATGCTTACCACTGGCATATTTACTGTAGGAAACTCTAATCTATATCTGGCAGTCAATTCTTTACTACTCTTTCCATTTGAATCAATAGAAATAGCTTTAATAGTATAAGTACCCTGTTTTTCAAATTTAATTGGCGTGGAATACTTTATACTATCTTCTGATGGTTCTGAACTATCGAGAGTATAATATATATCCAAATTATTAGATACATGTAATGATATTTCTATCGGTTTGCTATATGTTCCTGTTTCCACACTTGGATTTGGAATTGTTCCATCAAAATTAGACAATTTTTCTTTAATGGAATAATCTCCAACCGAATCAATTAATTTATCAATTTTATCACTCATATCATTATTTTGATACAAAATAATCAACGCTTCATAATATGATATTTCTTTTGGGTTTAATGAAATAAGTTTCTCAAGAACACTAATTTCTTCATCGGCATATTCACCCATATATTCATAGCAATGCCATAATTTTTCATATACGGACACTCTTTCTGAATTATTTATTGCGTGATTAGATGCACTATTATATTGAGTCGCTGCAGCTGCATAGTTTTTAGCATCGTAATAATCGTTTCCTGCTTTATAATACTTATTAAACTTTTCTTCATTTTTTGATCTTGTAAACAGCACAACAGAAACAACTATTACAGCTGCAAATAATATTCCTAATATTGTTAATATAATTATATTCTTTTTACTTTTCTTTTTAGGCTTTTTATTTACACTTTGATAAGATGGTTCATCGTTCTTAATTCTCGATTTCTGATTGTCAAATCTACTTATCTGAGGCTCTTTTTTCTTTTCATTTTCTTCAAAAGTATTCTCTTCAAAATCAATCGGTTTTCTATTAATCGTGGTTTCCATTACATCTTTTTTATGTAAATCAATATTGGTCTTTGTGGCATTTAAATCTGAACTAATCCCGCTTACTATTCTGGTTGCAGAGAGATCATCATTATTCAAATCAATATTATTGACGGTCTCATTGTCACCATTTGAATATAACGGTGCTCCACAAACAACACAAAAAGATTGATCACTTTCGCATTTTGCTCCACATTTTGGACAATTCATAATTACATCTCCTTCTTAATTATGGATTTTACTTGAATATATCATAATTACCATTTCTTTGTAAACATATACTCTATTCATCTCTCTGTGAATATACACATCCACAGTAATTTTGTCGATATAAATCATACTCTTTCGACAACTCTATCGATCTTTTATAACCCTCTTTCTTCTTGAAGTCTGAAAACAAATATGGAATTTTATATTCTATCGACAGTTTTTCTCCAATAGAATTTAATTTTTCTGAGTTTTTTAATGGGCTAATGGATAAAGTTGTTGTAAAGAAATCAAAGTTCTTTTCTGATGCATACTTTGCAGCCTTTCTTAGGCGAAGTTCATAACATCTAAAGCATCTTTCTCCTCCCTCTTTACATTCTTCATATCCTTTTGCAATATCATAAAATTCTCCATCGTCATATTCCATAATCTCCAAATCTACTTCATTAACCAATGGCATTTCTTTAATAAGTCTCTCTAATTCTGAGGCTCTATAATCATATTCCTTCTTTGTTGATATATTAGGATTATAAAACAAGACTGTAATCAAAAAATAATTTGATAAATATTCAAGAACATAACTGCTACATGGTGCACAACATGCATGAAGTAACAATTTAGGTTTTTCATTATTTTTTACAATTCCATTAATTGTTTTTTCTAATTCCTTTTGATAATTTATTTTATTCATTTACATATAAAGAGGCCTCTGCGGATGCAAATGCCTCTACTTCCTTATAAATATTTTTTATTTCCCCATAAATTTTGTCTTTTCAACTCAAGATACTCATTATATCCTTTTTCAAGTATCTGCTTTTCATTAGGAAATTTCAGCAAATGATAAGCTTCTATAAACTTATAGTATCCTGAATCAAGGAAATATTCTTCTCTTTGTGGCCTGCTGTAGTAACTATCCGCCATCATTAAATACCAATGAACTTCTTTATGAACTGTATCGCCTGGTATGTTAAAATTATATTCGCTTTTTCCGATATACTTAACAATATGTGCATTAACTCCTGTTTCTTCACACACTTCACGCAATGCAGTCTGTTTATACTCTTCTCCCTGTTCAACCGTACCTTTTGGCAAAACCCATCCTTCATATCGATTCTTATAATTCTTATATAAAGTTAATATTTTGCCACGAAATATTACAACACCACCACAACTTACTGCTTTCTGCATAACAATCCTCCTGTAAGTCAATATGTTTATGGTGTTCATATGCTTGAGAGTTGCCTAAACGCATCTAACGTATGTAAAGATCATATACAAAATTATCATCAATACATATCAAACATTCATACTTTAGTATACAAAATCTTATCTGGTATTTCAATAAAACATTGTTATTAAATTATTATTCAACAAAATTATATGATCTTGGAACGGGTCACAAGAGCTTTCACCCACTTATGAGCAGGTTCATGTAGGATTAAACCTTTTGACTCTGGCATCATTTATTATAATGACACACATTACTCAAAATAATCATCGAATATTGCTTTTACACATTTTACTGCTGAATCGCTTCCTTCAGGCATGTCTTCAATTACAACTGCAATGGCAATTTTTTTACCATCTTTTTCTCCGTATCCGACAAACCACGAATTTACATTATTATTCTTATCTATTTCAGCAGTTCCTGTTTTACCATACGCTGTATATTTTGAATATGCCATGATTTTACCAGTTCCATATTCAACAACGGCTCTCATATATTTCTGGAGCTGCTTTGCTTCTTTTTTAGTCATTAATCTGGCATATTCTTCATTCTCTGTCTTTGTAACTACAGATTTATCACTTGATTCTATTTTATCAACAAGATATGGCTTCATCAATTTTCCGTTATTAGCTATTGATGAAGCTATCATGGCCATATGAATTGGTGTAACTAATGTAGTTCCCTGACCTATACTTGTCTGCATTATATCAAATGTAGTTGATTCATTTGACAAATTAAATTCACTCTTGTTATATTCAATTTCAATAGGTAATTTTTCATTAAATAACAATCCTTTTGCTGTGCTTGCAAACTTTGTCATATCAAGTTCAGTTCCAATTGTTGAAAAAGCACTGTTACATGAATATGCAAATGCATCAATCAATTCTTCACTATAATGTGCATGTCCATCAAAGCATTTGATAGATACATTATTTATAGTTGTACTACCCTTACAATTAAAATGAAAATCATTATAATTTTTATTTTCACGCATATATTCTAATGTTGTAACAATTTTAAATATTGAACCCGGTGTATATTTTCCCTGAGTAGCCCTATTAACAAGTCTGCTATCGCTTGTATCTTTTGCCAGTTTATCCCAAATATCATCAATTGTATTCGGATTATAATTTGGCTTCGAAGTCATAGCTTTGATTGCTCCACTCTCTGGATCAATGATAACTACAGCTCCCTTATTTTTACCCAAACTATCAGTAGCACTTTTTTGCAAAGAAACATCTAATGTTGTATATACATCATTTCCTTTTTCTTTTACATTCATAAAATCGTCGACTATTTTTTGAATAGGACTGACATTTGTACTTAAAAGCTCGTAATTGTAAACTTTCTCTAAACCTGATTTTCCATGATTTTTTATTCCGATTACATGAGAAAATAATTCATCATATGGATATTCTCTGGTTTCATTACCTGCATCATCAGTTTTAGTATATGCAAGTTTATCTCCATCAGCGCTAAATATAGTTCCTCTTACTACAGTTTCAGCATATCCATCAATTCTTTTATTATAATCGTTATTTACAACATCATGACTCTCTACAACAAGAAAATACACATAATATCCTATCATTACAAAGAAAATAAGTGCAAAAATTATCGTTGTAGTCATAATTTCACTATTTAATTTTTTTCTTTTTTTTCTTTCCGACTTTTCCAATTTCGCCTGTTCTTTCAAGCTGTCGTATTCTCTCTGTCTGTCTCTGTTCATTGACTAATCCTTCCGTTGGAATTCTTCGCGTTACGTTTCTTTTTACTTTAGTTCCCACAATTGCTAAACCTTGCATAATTGCAAACACAAATAATGTACTTAGTATTGAACTACCACCACTACTTACTAAAGGTAAAGTTACACCTGTTGATGGAATCATTTTAAGTGCACCACCTATTGTAAGAAATACCTGTACTGCATAGCCTACACCAAGACCTACACACACAAGTTTATTAAACATATTTGCCTGTTCCATCGCAATTTTCAAAAATGCAATAAAACAACTAAAACAAACTAAAATTAAAAGCATTGCAAATAGACCGCCAAATTCTTCTGCTATAGCAGAAAAGATGAAGTCCTCAGTAACTACAGGAATATATTTAGGCGAGCCCTCATACAATCCAGTTCCCATAAATCCACCACTTCCAATAGCAAATAATGACTGTGCAACCTGATAGCCTGCATTATCTATAACTGACCATGGATCTCTCCATGCAATAAATCTCTCCTGCACATGTGAAAAAAGATGATACGCTATTACCGAAGCACCTGATAGCCCTCCGGCTCCTAAAAACAAATATATAATATTTCTTGTTGAAACAAATAGCATAAATAAATAAATCATAAAAAAGATTAAAGCACTTCCTAAATCTGTTGAAGCTACTAAAATCAAAACATATATAGCTGCTAAAACTGCAGAAATACACACGTCTTTAAATTTATTATGTTCAGCCAAATAACCTGCAAGAAAAAATACAAAGATAATTTTAACAAATTCTGATGGTTGGAATTTAAAATTTCCAATTTCAATTGCAAGTTTCGCTCCATAATCTTCATCTCCAAGGAACAAAACTGCTATAAGAGCTGCTATTCCAACGAAACAATATACCCATGTCAGATATTTCCATAATTGGAATTTACTCATCAAAAATGGAACAATAAGAGATGCCATTGTCACAACGGCAACAATAATGAACTGTCTGACACTTGTTTCAAAATTAAGTCGTGCAAGCATGATAAATCCAATAGATAAAAGCATACACATATTGCTTAATACCGCTCTGCTTATATTAGAATAAATTATTGGAAAAATACCTAATACTATTACTAAATAGCATAACTGTGCTCCCGCTAATATAACTGTAAAATTAGAGGGATTTTTCAAATATACAACGGATATTCCCAAAACATAAACAATAAATATTATTGCATTCTGTCTGTGAAATATTCTTGCTGTCTTTCTTTCTTTTCTTGTTTTTAATGCACTAAAACATTCCCATGTATATACCGCCATTAGTAACACAAAAATATATTTAGCTGCAGTAACGTACAAAGTTTCCATATCTTATCTCCGGTTATAACACTCCTCTGTTAAAATGTCCTCTTGTTATTTCACTATTATTTTCAAATAACAAATCATATTCTTTATTATCTATATGTTCAATCATATTTTTAATTTGTTTTTTTGATTCGAATGTAAAAGAATATCTTATACTGTTTAACTTTAGTTTATCAATTTTATTATTATAATCAATCAATGAAAGCGGCTTACAATTATATATAAGATTATAGCAATAATCGCAAACGCATTTCACCTTAAAATATTCACTCTTTCTATCTTTTAAACTGTAAATCTCTTTTGACTTTTGACACATATCACAACTTTTAGCAATGCAATTTACAGTTGTCATTACAGGCATATAACCATATATAATCATTTCCTGACCGATACATCCCATATCAAACATTTCTTTATAATTCAATTCTACAGGAACAGTATATGTTATATCATCTGTTTTACGGATAAATTGTTGTGAAAAACTATTCATAACGTATACATTATAATCAAAAATATAATTTTTTACCATATCTATATTTTTAAGCCAGAAATATTCCTCCATATTTCTAATTAATGCACCATCAAATTTATTTAACATTCCTATATATTCTTTTGAAAAATAAGCCTTGTCTTTTTCCCTGAATATATATGGCATTGCTATATATATCTGTTTAGTTTTGTTGTTTACCACTTCTTCAATTTCCTGTCTTGTAAATTCTGATGCTTCTATATATATTCTTGATATTCTATTCCATTTTTCAATAGTTTTATACTGTTCAAAATTAGAAACCAACGCTGTTTCCAGCTTTTTATCATTACATATTATTGTATTTTTCTCTACATTTTCATATGGTAAAGCATTATTTCTTTTATATCTGTCAATAATGCTTTTTGTCATTTCATCAATCAGTTTTCTCTTTAATTGATTTATTTTACCAATGGTTACAAATAAATTGTCATCGATATAAGTTTCTATTTTTTCAACTTTAAATGGTGTATTTCCAAGCTTTGCCATTTTTTCATTTACCATATCAGAAGTTGTAGGTAGTTTTTTTGCTTCATCAGGCAAATCTTCATATACGGTAACAACATTTTCACCACATATTCCAACAGCTTCCATTGGAGAATCTTTTTTTATTGTAACAAATATATCTATATTTTTTCTTAAGTTAGTATTAATATATTTGTTCTGAATTCCCTTTATTAAACCTTCATTAGCTGCTCTGAAATCAGGTTTAGAAAATGTAATCATTTCTTTACCGTTATATGTTTTATAATAACTCTCACTAAATCCTTTTCTATTAAAAAGGTCATTCAATTTCTTTATATCATTATTATCTACTTTATATTTTTTTCGACCAAACTGTAAATATAAGTCAATATATTTTCTATAAATACTTACAACTCCTGCCGTGTATTCAGGCTTCTTCATTCTTCCTTCGATTTTAAGAGAATAAACACCTGATTCAATAATATCCGGCAATATTTTCAATGTGCAAATATCCTTAGGACTTAATACATACTTTGAATCTCCCGGATTAAGCACTTTACCATTCTTTACAACATCATATTCCATTCTACATGGCTGGGCACATCTCCCCCTGTTTCCACTTCTACCGCCAATGTAACTACTTAAAAGGCACTGGCCTGAATAACAATAACATAAAGCACCATGTACAAAACTCTCGATTTCTATATCACAATTTTCTTTAATTTTTTTAATTTCCGGAATTGATAGTTCTCTTGGAGTAACAATTCTTGTTACCCCTTTATTTTTCAACTCTTTTACAGTGAGTTCACCTAATATTGTCATCTGTGTACTGGCATGAACATGTAACTGTGGGAAATATTTTCTTACAAATTCCAAAACTCCATAATCCTGAACTATAACTGCATCTAAGCCATGAACATATAATGGTTCAAGATAATCATAAAGTTCCTTTTTTATTTCATTCTCCTTAAGCAGTGTATTTACTGTCAAATATATCTTTCTGCCATGCAAATGAGCGTAATCGATTACGGACTTTAATTGTTCAATAGTTAAATTGTCCGCATTTGCCCTTGCTCCAAATTTTTCACCACCGGTATAAACTGCATCTGCCCCTGCATTAAATGCCGCAATAACAGTTTCATATGAACCACCTGGTGCTAAAAGTTCTACTTTCATTATTCCTCCGGTCGTTAACTGCTTTAAACTTAAAAAAGACCGGCTACAGGTCTTTTTTATTGTTTCCCAGTCACAATAACTTATTAAGCTTATATTATATGTGCTTTTGTTATTTCTTATTTTTTAATTCTGTCTGCAATTTTACTATTTCTTTCTGAAGTTCGATATTCTTATCTTTTGCTTCCTGAAGCTGTGCCTCTAACGATTCAATCTTCATATCTGCTGTAATTAAATCATGTTTTAAATCATAATTTTCTTTATCTTTTTCTTCTATCTCTACCTGAAGAAAATCAGCCTGCTTCTTTGCCTTAAAATAGTCATCTGCAATGTTAATTTCTAATAAAGTCTTCTGTGTATCAATTTTCTGTCTACGATAGGCATCATCCTGCTTAAATTCTAATATTTTACTACTAATATATGTAGCAAGTTTCTGTAAATAAGCTTCGCTTTCAAATCCGCCTATAGTATATATCTTTCCATCTATTATCACGTCAATTACATTCTTCGCTGACATATGTACTCTCCTCATTGTATTCAAGTATAAACTACGTTAATTTTATCACAATTTTTTACAAATACAACCATTTATTGTTTTATCCCTAAATGCTCATAAGCGATAGGTGTTGCAATTCTTCCTCTAGGAGTACGTTGTATAAGACCATTCTGAATTAAATATGGTTCATATACATCCTCTAAAGTTCCTGAATCCTCACCAATTGAGGCCGCCAAAGTATCAAGTCCTACAGGTCCTCCTGCAAATTTATAAATAATTGTTTCAAGTATTGTTCTATCCCCTTTATCTAATCCAATCTTATCTACATCCAAAAGATTCAGTGCATAATCTGCAACCTCTTTTGTAATATGTCCGTTATATTTAATTTGTGCAAAATCTCTCACTCTTTTTAAAAGTCTGTTAGCAAGTCTAGGGGTTCCTCTTGAACGTCTTGCCATTTCAACTGCACCATCCTCATCAATTTCCACATTTAATACTTTAGCTGAACGTGTAATGATTGTCTTTAATTCATCAACTGTATAAAACTCAAGCCTGTTAATTACACCAAATCTATCTCTGAGTGGTGCAGTAAGTAAACCTGCTCTGGTAGTTGCACCAACTAAAGTAAATCTAGGCAAATCAAGTCTTATTGAACGTGCTGTTGTACCTTTTCCTATCATTATGTCTATTGCAAAGTCTTCCATTGCAGGATAAAGTACTTCCTCTACCTGTCTATTCAATCTGTGAATTTCATCTATAAAAAGCACATCACCTTCGCCTAAGTTATTTAATATTGCTGCCATTTCGCCGGGCTTTTCAATGGCAGGTCCAGATGTAACTTTAAGATTTACTCCCATCTCGTTAGCAATTATCGATGCCAATGTTGTCTTTCCTAAACCGGGTGGTCCGTAAAACAAAATATGGTCTAAAGATTCACCTCTTGCTTTCGCAGCTTCTATATAAACTTTTAAATTAGTTTTAATTTTTTCCTGACCTATATATTCATCTAATCCCTGAGGCCTTAGCGTCTTTTCTATAGCAATATCTTCATATTCAGGTTCAGTAGTAATTATTCTTCTGGACATTACTCTACTCCTTTTTCACATAATTCTACATTGATTAGTAAATCTTTTTTAATGCCATTTTAATTACGTTTTCTACGTCTAGTTCTTCTATATTATCAATACTCTTAACTGCCCTATAAGCATCTGCCTGTGAATAGCCAAGTGCTACAAGTGCCATAACTGCTTCTGACATAGAATTATTATCATTAACTTGAAAGTTTGCATCTAATTTAGGCTCAAGTACATCTTCTAAATTTAATTTATCCTTTAGCTCAATAATAACTTTTTGTGCTGTCTTTGCACCAATTCCAGGAGCCTTTGAAATAGCTTTTGCATCTTCTGAAATAACGGCAACCCTCAAGTCATCCGTAGTAATTGTAGATAAGACGGCAAGTCCTCCTTTTGGTCCTATTCCATTTACGGTAATAAGCAATTTAAATACTTCTAAATCGTCTCTTGTAAGGAAACCAAACAATTGCATTGCATCTTCTCTTACATTCAAATATGTAAACACTCTTACTGTTTCATCCACAATCAATGTATCTATCTGAGATGCCGGCATAAAAACGTTATACCCAACACCATTATTATTCACAACAATCTTATCTACATCAATATATTCAATAATTCCTTCAACAAATCCTATCACTGTATATCTCCTTTATTATTGTAAAATTTATCTATTCTATCAAGGACCAATCTGCTTACTATACCTATTATTGCACCTGTAACAGCACCAGTTAAAATTAAAATAGGTAAATATCCAAAAATATAATAATTATCAACTACAAATGATGCGACAACAATCTGTCCTATGTTATGAAAAATTCCGCCAAACATACTTACTATCATAATTGAAAATTTATTAGTTTTCTTCATTATCACCATAACTATCATGCTTAAAGTTGCACCTGCTAATGCGAAAAAAATGCTAAACAAATTTCCAAACATAAATCCTACTATTAATATTCTGACAAAATTACATACGGCCGCTTCTTTTGTTCCTTCCAAATAAAGTACTATTATAATAGCTAAATTAGCAAGTCCTATTTTCATTCCCGGGATGCCTAAAACAGGAATGCATGACTCAACATAACTTAAAATAACAGCAAAAGCAACAAACATTCCTAACAAAGGTACTTTCTTACTCATGTCATTCTCCTACCTGGCAATTACATCTACTTCTGATTTATCATCTGAAACTATAGTAACTTCTACCTTATGTGGAAGACAAATTAATGTCTGTCCATCTTTACTGATAGTTCCCATATTAACACATGTCTGATTACTACAATCCGACTCTTTTATCTTTGCTTTTTTATCTTTAATCCGAATAATATTATATCCGTTATCAACATTAACTTTATATTCCTGATTTTTGTTTAAATCAAGCTTTTTCTCTATCTTTCCATCTACATATATAACAACTGTATCAGCTTCATCGTTTCTTAACAAATTTACCGTAATATAACTTATAATTACAATTACAGCAACACAAATAATAGCTATAATATCATATTTTTTTAACTTCATTATCACACCAAAATTAAGAGTTTTTGACCCCGACATCATTTATTAGTTTCATTAATTTATATATTTTTATATAAATCAGAACAAACGTTTACCTATAGAATGATAACATAATTATATTTTTTATACAATCAGTATTTTCTGCTAATTTATAAAATAAAATGTGTTATAATAAGCGATAGTTATATATTAAGATGCCAAAGCAAAATGGTCTAAGTTCACATAAGTTTGCTTATAATTGGGCAAAAAAATTTTAACCACGACATCATACTAAACGATATATGAATATGGAGAATATTATGAAAAAAACTTTATTAAAAAAGCTGTTATCTCTTACAATAGTCATCACACTTCTTGCTATGCCTCTTACAGGATGTGTTTCCACATCATCAAGTACTACGGCAACAGCAACACACGAATGTTTCAATACTGTTGTTACACTTACAATAAACAGTTGTAGTGGTGATGAATCAGCTGATGATATAATAAATGAATGCTTTGGTCTTTGTTATAATTACGAAAAACTATTTAGCAGAACCAAAGATTCAAGTGACGTTTCAGCCATTAACAATTCAAATGGGCAGCCTGTAGAGGTAAAACCTGTAGTTGCTGAATTAATAGAAGATAGTATTTATTATAGCGAATTATCTAATGGTGCATTTGATATTACTATTGCCCCATTGAGTATACTTTGGAACATTACAGGTGATAATCCATCCGTTCCGTCATCAGATGATATTACTAATGCATTGTCACATGTAAACTACGAAAATATATCCGTCAACGATTCTACAGTTACACTAGCAGACCCTGAAGCAAAAATAGATTTAGGTGGAATTGCAAAAGGATTTGTTGCAGACAAAATAAAAAGCTATATGATTCAGACAGGTGTTACTTCAGCAATAATAAATCTTGGTGGAAATATTGTTACAATTGGTGGCAAAAAAAATGGTGGCAATTTTAATATAGGAATTCAAAAACCATTTGGTTCATCCGAAGAATATTCAGCAATTGTAAAAGGTTCAAATTTATCAATTGTAACTTCAGGCTCTTATGAACGATATTTCAAACAGGACGGAAAAATATATCATCATATTTTAGACACAAAAACAGGTTATCCTGTTGATAACAGACTTTTATCTGTAACTATTATTTCCGAGGATTCCTTAAGTGGTGATGCATTAAGTACAACTTGTTTTGCTTTAGGGTTAAAAAAAGGCATGCGTTTAATAGAAAATACACCAGAAATCGAAGCAGTATTTATTGATAAAGATTACACAATCCATACTTCAAGTGGACTTGTCTTGGATGAAGGAGAAGATGGAGTTCCTACAATTTCAGTTGTTTCTCCAAAATCACTAACAAAAGAAGTAAATGAAGCTGAATAATAAACACAAACTAAAATTATTTCATATTTTGATATAGAAAATAAAATGTCTTACGAATTGTCTTGTATTAACTACTCTTGCGATTTGTAGGACATTTTTATGTAATAAACAGTTATAATCTGATAGAAATATATATCTGTAAAATACATTTTTTATAAACTATCATTTTTTTCAAATTATAACTGTTTTATAATTATTTTTTACTTGTTCTAAAGAACTGTCTGCAAATTTTTTTTAAATCAAATGGTATTAAAGGATATATATAACTTGTGTTTGTAATCGTTTTATTCATTCCGATTACAACTGCTGTAAATATAACTCCTCCAATAAATCCATATAATCCAAATATCGCTGTTAAAATTAGTAAAATAATTCTTAAAAATTTTATCGCATATGCAAATTCATAATTTTCATGAGTAAAATTTGCAATTGCTACTACAGCCATGTATAAAAGAGTTTGAGGTACAAACCACCCTGTAGTTATTGTAAATTCCCCAATAATTATTGCTGCTATCAAACTTAACGGTGTGTTTAGCATATTTGGAGTATTAATTGCCGCCAATTTCAAACCGTCTACACCAATTTCAAGCATTAATAGTTGCCAGATAATTGGGATATTTAACTCATCAGATACCTTTGTAAATATTAACCAATTTGGAAGCAATTCCGGCTGCACTGCATATAAAAGATATAATGGAGTCAGAAGTATGGATATAATTGTAATAAAGGCTCTTGCCAATCTAAGGTAAGTACCGGTAAGAGGTGAAAAGTAATAATCATCTGCTTCTTCTATAGCATCAAATACTGTAGTTGGTAAAAGCATAGCCGCCGGCGAATTATCTACCAGTACTGCAATCTGTCCATTAATTACTGATGCAGCAACAGTATCAGGTCGTTCTGTGTATCTAAACTTTGGGAAAGGATTAATCCAGCTTCCTTTATAAATACATTCAGCAAGACTTTCCTGATTCATTGCTAACGCATCTATTTTTGCATTTGCCAGTTTATCTTTAATCAAATTAAGTGCCTCTTTATCGACTCTTCCTTCAATATAACATATTGCCACGTCAGTTCTTGAACATTCTCCTATTTGTGTTATTTCACATCTATACTCAGGACTTCGTATTCTTCTTCTGATTAATGCAGTATTATATACTAAAGTTTCAACAAAACCATCTCTTGAACCTCTTAATACCTTATATTTTTCAGGCTCTTCAACTCCTCTTGCCGGATATTCTCTTGCATCAATTAAAAAAGCACTTTCATATCCATCTACAATCAAGCAAACAATCCCGGATAAAATCGCAGTAATAATATTATATTCGTTACTTTCATCTGAAGTTTCAATATAAGGAATGATGTTTGCAATAAAATTTTCTTTATCATTCGGAATATCTTCTGATTTAACTGATGTTAAAGCTTCAATAACTTTTTCCATTACATCTTCATCACAAAATCCATTAATAAAATATAGAACAGCATTTTTATCTCCAATAGTAATTTTCCTTTTCAATAAATCATAGCTTGTTCCAATAGCTAGTATTTCATCTATTTTCTTCTCAGTAATTTCAATTTTTGAGTCAATAAATTTTTCCATAAAAAAACCTCACACTAGTATATAGTGTGAGATTTTCTTAATTTTATTCGCATTATATGTTAATTCCGGCATTTTCATAATGCAATAAAACAATTAATGCAATTTAGTAATAATTTTTTTCGGACATTTTTCAGCACATATTCCACAGTTTTTACATTTACTCTGATCAATATGAGCTAAATTATATTCAAATTCAATTGCACCATTTGGGCAATTCTTAGCGCACAGTCCACATCCTATACAACCAACAGAACATGCCTGCATAACATCTCTTCCTTTATCCTTAGATGAACAGGAAACCATATACTGTGCATTTTCCGTAATTATTTCAATAAGATTTTTTGGACACGCTTTTACACATTTACCACATGCGACACATTTATCTCTGTCTACTACTGCCTTACCATTAACAACTGATATTGCACCAAATTCACATGCTTTAACACATGAACCAAGTCCAAGGCATCCGTATGCGCAGGCTTTTGCACCACCGCCGGGAATATTTGCAGCATCCTGACATGACATATTTCCATAATATTCGTACTTATCTTTTGATTTATCACAATCACCTGAGCATTTAACATACGCATATTTCTTAACAACGTCTGCTTCAACACCTACAATTTCACTTATAATCTTTGCAACCGGTGCTCCTCCAACAGGGCATACTCCCGGATCACATTCTCCATTTGCAATTGCAGCCGCTAAACCATCACATCCCGGATAACCGCATCCACCACAGTTATTTCCCGGAAGCACTTCTCTAATCGCTGCTTCTTTTTCATTAACTTCAACTGCAAAAAACTTTCCGGCAACTACAAGGATAACTGCAATAATTATACCAACACCGCCTACAACAATAACTGCTCCTAAAATTCCACTCATATCCAAGCACCTCCTATATTATTCCTGTAAATCCGGTAAATGCAATTGCCATTAACCCTGAGGCAATTAAAACCATCGGAGTTCCCTGGAAAGGTTTTGGAATATTATTGTTCTCACTCTTTTCTCTGATACCTGCTAAAATAACAATTGCAATCAAAAATCCTACAGATGTTCCAAGTGAATTAGCAAGGCTCTGTCCAAAAGTATATCCGTCATCAATATTCGAAATTGCTACACCTAAAACTGCACAGTTTGTTGTAATTAAAGGAAGATAAACACCTAATGCCTGATATAAAGGTTTTACATATTTCTTTAATATCATTTCAACCAACTGAACTAACGCAGCAATTACAAGAATAAAGACAATAGTCTGTAAATATTCAAGATTAAAAGGTTTTAAAATTCCATAATAAATTCCATATGTTACGCTTGAAGCAATCAAAATAACAAAAATAACCGCTGCTCCCATTCCGGCTGCAGTATCTGTCTTTTTTGAAACTCCAAGGAAAGGACACAAACCAAGGAACTGGCTTAAAACTACATTATTAACTAAAGCAGCTGCAACTGCTATTAACATACATTGAACCATTTACGCTTCCTCCTTTGTATCTTCTTTACAATGCTCTGTTGCCATTGCACAACCCTGACAATTACCATCGCATATTTTATCTTTTGGCTTTTGACCATGTTTCATTTTAATATAGTTCTGTGTAGCTATTAAAGCTGCAAGAACAAAGAATGCTCCCGGTGCCATTACAAAAATTCCGATTCCATCCCAATGTGGAATGTTAATTCCAAGAATTGTTCCCGCACCGATTATTTCTCTAAATCCGCCCAATATAGAAAGGGCAATTGTAAATCCAAGTCCCATTCCAAGTCCATCGAAAATAGATGGTAAAACAGGATTTTTTGATGCATAACTTTCTGCTCTACCTAAAATAATACAGTTAACAACTATTAATGGAATATAAATTCCAAGCGCTGCATTAAGTGATGGCAAATATGCTTCAAGCATAAACTGTAAAATAGTAACAAAACTTGCTACAATAACTATAAATGCAGGCACACGTACCCCATTTGGTATTATATTTCTAAGTAATGAAATAAAACAGTTTGACAAAACAAGTACCACCATTGTACTAAGTCCCATTCCGGCACCATTAATCAATGAAGATGTAACTGCAAGTGTCGGGCACATACCTAATATTAAAACAAATGTTGGATTTTCTTTTATAATTCCGTTATATAATCTTTCTAAACATTTACCCATTATTCAGCACCTCCTGTAATATATTTAAAACAGAAAATTGCTGCATTAACGCCATTAGTTGTTGCATTTGTTGTTATTGTTGCTCCACTCATTGCGTCAATTTCATTATCTTCTGATGCTCCTGTTTTTGAATATTTAAAATAGTCAACTTTCTTATCATTGAACTGATTTTTATAACTGTCTTCTTTTGCCCTCATTCCAAGACCTGGTGTTTCACTTATAGATAAGAAGGAAATGCCATTAACAGTTCCATCTTCCTTAATTCCAACTGAAAACTGAATCTTGCCATCGTAAGCTTCGTTATCTGTAACAGTTATTACATATCCAAGTACGTTGTTATCTTTATCTTTTGCTTCCATTATTTCATTGATGTCTGCATTAATATCTGATGCACCATTAGCTTTAACTTCATCAGTATCCATTTTCTTAATGTAGTCCGCTATCTTTTTCTGGTCACTGTCATTTATTTTGTATTCATCAAAATGATCTGCGCCGTCAAATACTGCCTGATAAGCTGCATTTTTTGTTTTTTGCTCCTGTTGTGCTCTGGCCTGTGATGTAACATTATACACAGCTCCAAGTCCTAAACCCGAAACTAAAGTAATAGCAAATAATATTAACGCATCTTTTACCATTTTATTCATATTACTTGCCCTCCTTCTTTTCCTTAACCATTCCAAATGCTTTAGGAATTGTTATTTTTTCAATTAAAGGTACTAATAAGTTACAGAATATAATTGCAAACGATACACCTTCAGCTGTATTTCCAAATGTTCTGAAAATTGCAGTAAGTACACCTAAACAGATTCCAAATAAAATTCTTCCATTCTTTGTCATCGGAGATGTAGAATAATCAGTTGCCATAAAGAAAGCACCAAAAATTAATCCACCACCACAAAGATGTTTAAGTAAGAATGTAATATCTGTCTGTCCGTTAAATAACATAATGCAGATTGAAAATACAACTATGTAAGTAATTGGTATTCTTAAATCAATTATCTTATTAATTACAAGGTATAAAGCTCCAAGTAAAAGTGCAATAATACTTGTTTCACCTATTGTTCCTGCATGTGTACCAATAAACATTGATAACAAATCAACATTTTCTCCGGCTTTTAATGCAGTAAGAGGTGTTGCCTGTGATACTCCATCTACGACTCTATACATTTCAGGATAAAACGCTGTCATATTTCCTGCAAATGATAATACAAGAAAACATCTTGCACCTAATGCAGGGTTCATGAAGTTCTGTCCAAGTCCACCAAACAACTGTTTAACTATTATTATTGCAAATGCACCTCCAAGCATTGCTTTCCAATAAGGAAATGTACATGGAAGGTTAAGTGCAAGAATCATTCCTGTTACTACAGCACTTAAATCGCCTATAGTTGATGGTCTTTTAGTTATTAAATCAAATATATATTCCGAAATCACACAAGCAGCTACTGTTAATAAAATCAACAATGCTGAACGGATTCCATATTCCATTCCAAATAAATTTTGATAATTAATAATACCAAAAATAGATGGTGGTAATAATGCAATAATTACATCGCCCATTATAGATTTTGTTGTAAGTTTTGACTTAACATGAGGGCTTGATGATACATGATACATTTTTAGTTCACTCTTACCCTTTCTTTCTTGCTGCAATAACTTTTCTCTTCATAGTTCTTACAGACTGTGTAATATTTCTGTTTGCAGGACAAATATAATTACATGTTCCACATTCTATACATTCCATTCCATGATATTTTAAAAATGTATCCATGTCATCTGCCGCTGCAGCCTGTGCCAATTTAGCACATATAAGATTTTCAGGACAGACACTTGCACATTTCCCACAGTTAAGACAATTTGTCATTGTTGCATCAGCAACATCATCATGAAGAAATGCTAAAAGTGCTGAAGAACCTTTTATTACAGGTACATCTAAACTAAACATTGCCTGCCCCATCATAGGTCCACCTGAAATAAGTTTTACAACTCCATCTTTTAACTCGCCAGCTTCTTTTACTAATTTTGCATGACTTGTTCCAATTGGAACTACAAAGTTAGATGGTGTATTAATACCATCTCCTGATACAGTAACTATTCTTTCAGTTAATGGTTTATGAAATTTAACTGCATTATAAATATTATAAATAGTATCTACATTATCAACTATACATCCGGCATCAGCAGGAAGCATTTTTGAATTAATCTTTCTTTTAGTTACAGCATAAATAATATGTCTTTCTGAACCCTGTGGATATTTTGTTTTTAATTCAGCCACTGAGATTTTTGGTTCATTTTCCGTAAGTTTGCTTAATTCATCAATTACATCTTTTTTGTTATTTTCAACAGCAATAACACCTTGTGCATTTTCAAAAAGTGATAATACAATTTTAAGACCTTCTATTACCTCTTTAGGCTGTTCTTTTAACCTTCTGTAATCAGCTGTAATGTATGGCTCACATTCTGCCGCATTTACTATTACATAATCAATTTTATCAATTTCTTTTGGTGATAATTTTACATGAGTTGGAAAACATGCGCCACCTAAACCTACAACGCCACAATCTTTTATTAATTCAATTTTCTCTTCTCTGGATAAATTATCATCCGGTTTTTCGTATTCAAACTTCTCATACTGTTCATCATTTTCAATAACAACAGATAAAACTTTACTTCCATTAGGAACTAATCTTTGTTCAATCTTTTTTACTGTTCCCGATACCGATGAATGAATATTAGCTGAAACAAATCCATTAGCTTCAGCAATCTTTTGACCAACAAGGACTCTGTCTCCTACATTTACAATTGGTTTAGCAGGTGCACCAATATGCTGAGCTACAGGTATCACTACTTCACCATCAGGGTAAATTTGTCTGGTCGGAATATCTTTCGATAGTTCTTTTCCATCATATGGATGAACTCCACCCTTAAATGTTAAAATAGACATCTAACTTCCTCTCTTTCATTTTTGTACAACTAACTTGCCACTCTTTATAATAATACTTTTTATGCATTTTTACAACGAAGTATTCATCAATTTTTAGACTTTTGACCCTTATGTTTTTATATGTTATCATACGTTTATGATTGTTATAAAAGATAAAGTAGAAAATAAAATTGAATACCCATTAGAAAGACTAGGAAATGTTGACCATATGATTTATTTTGACATTGAAACAACAGGTTTTTCCCGAAAATATTGTATGGTTTATATGATAGGATGTATGTATTTTGTTAATAGTGAACCAATTTATACACAATGGGTTGCTGAAAATGCAAATGACGAAGCAAATGTTTTGATGGCTTTTCATAAATTTATTCAAAATTATAAAATAATAATCCATTTTAATGGGAATACTTTTGATATGCCATTTTTAAAGGAGCGTGGCGAAAAATATAATATAAATTTTGATTTTGATTCATTTGAAAGCATCGACATTTATAAAACAGTAAAAAAATATTCTGATTTACTTAAATTAGAAAACAACAAGCAAAAAACATACGAAGATTTTCTTGGAATAAAACGTAATGATCCTTTTTCAGGCGGTGATTTAATTGAAGTCTATAAAGAATTTATGCGTACACATGATGAAATGTTAGTGTTTCCACTATTATTACACAATAAAGAAGATGTATGGTACATGGGCACACTCACTTCTCTTCTTTCATTAAATGATTTTTTTGAAGGAAATTACACACTAAACAGTTATGAAATACGTGATTATAAATCAATAGATGGAATCATCGGTAAAGAATTATATATAAATTTAGACTTAGATGTATATGCTCCATTTACGGTTACTAAAAAAACTGACTACATTTATTTTAAGCTAAATGGAAATAATGCACAGATTACCATTATTAGTCCACATCTTTTACTTAAATACTTTTTTAAGAATTATAAAGACTATTATTATCTTCCTGAAGAAGATATCACAATACATAAAGATGTGGCAACATATGTTGATAAAAATCACCGAATTCAGGCAACCGCCTCTAACTGCTTTACAAAAGTAACTGATAACTTTTTACCGATATTTTCAGTCAAAAGCCCAGATTTTAACCAAATCTTCATTGAAAACTACGGCGAAAAGAATGGTTTTATTCAATTAGAGAGCATAAAAGATGAAGATTGTGTATTAAAATATGTCAAATGCATACTGGATTATTTGTATTAAGAGCCTTAAACTGTTTTTAATCATTTAACACAATAATATTTAGCTATTTTAATATTAAGAAAAATTTGTAAATTTAGGTTCAACTTACCAGTTTATTATTTACCTATCTCCACATAATAGTAGTGTAACATAAACTTTCAGTTGATGGTTTAAGTTACAAAATATACTGAAGGTTTATAAAACCGGAAGTAATGTTAAATTCGGAGGTATGAAATTATGAGTAACACAAACAATGTTAATGTTCCTGAAGCAAAGGCTGCTATGAACAGATTTAAAATGGAATGTGCAAACGAAGTAGGAGTAACTTTATCAGATGGTTACAACGGAAACTTAACTTCAGCTCAGGCCGGAAGTGTTGGTGGTCAGATGGTTAAGAAAATGATCGAAGCTCAGGAAAAACAGATGTCAGGTAAATAAGACATTTCACTTTAGAGTATGAAAAACGAGAGCTGCCGAAAGGCAGCTCTTTTTTTTATTTATGGACTTTAATCTGTCCAAAACAATCACTCAGCGTGTGATTGTTTTAGGACTATAAACCACCTGCTATGGGGGGGTGGCATTATAATATACTTCAAAACAATATTTTTTACAATATCATTCTGAAACTTTTTTGTAAAATAATTTAATAAATTGTTATTGAATATCCACTTTCAAATTCTTCTGATGGTTTTAATTTGTTTCCGTATTCTCTATCCTGTAATTCTCCATCAAAATCCTTAGAGTCACATCTACCGCACCATGGTTCTAAACAGATAAATGGAGCATTTTTCTTTGCAGGAGACCAAATACCACAAAGTGGCATATCAAATTCAACTTTTACATATTCATTTTTATTTGAATCTAATAATGAAAGACTATGAATCTGATTATCCTCTACAATCAAGGCGTCATCGTCAAACATATTTTTTGTTATATTAAATATTCCTTCATTATCAACAGTTATTTTATATGTTGCACTTGTATCCTTTACACCACCTTCGGCAATTTTGAAATATGTAAATTCATTTTTGCAATCCGTTTTAATATAACACTGACTTTGTTCTTCACCATCATTAATAGGACAATAGAAAGCCGGATGTGCTCCAATTGAAAAGTACATTTCCTTAGTATCATTGTTTTTAACTTTCCACATTACCTTAATATTATTTTTCTCTAATTTATATCCAATTTCTAAAGAAAAAATAAAAGGATATTTTGCAATTGTTTCATCAGATGCATTTAAGACAAACCATATTTCATCTGACTTACTAGTTAGAAGTTGGAATTCCATATCTCTTGCGAACCCATGCTGTCCCATAGAATATTCTTTTCCATCATACTTATATTTCTTGTCTTTTAAGCTTCCAACAAAAGGAAATAAAACAGGTGAATGTCTTTTCCAATATTTTTCATCTGCATTCCATAAATATTCTTTGTCATTTTTCTTATTTTTAATTCTTGATAATTCAGCACCAAAAGAATTAATTTCCACGTACAATTCTTCATTTTCTAAAACAATTTTTTCCATATGCTTTTTACCTTTCAATTATAAATTATTTTATGTAGAATTCCGATAATACATATTTTCTAAATCCGTCAATCTGCTAAAGGCAAACTGTTATGACAATTTTTCAACTATTGTTTTAAATTTCATGCTGTTTGAAGCTTTTACTAAAATAGAGTCATTTTCTTTTAATATGTCATCCATTTTGTTTTCAAATTCTTCTTTTGTTTCAAAATAAAACACTTTAATATTTTTATTATTTTCCTTTGCAGCATCTGCAATATTTTTTGCTAATTTACCTATGCATATAACAACATCAATGCTAAGATTTGCAGCATGCATTCCAACTTCTCTATGGAGTTGTTTTTCATTTTCTCCTAATTCATACATATTTCCAAGAATTGCTACTTTTCTTGTATTTGCTTCATTCAATACGCTTAAAGAAGCTTTCATGGACATAGGATTAGCATTATAACAATCATCAATAACAACATATTTATCTGTGTGGAAAATATTATTTCTTCCACTTATAGCCTTAAGACTTCTAATACCCTTATCTATTTCTTCTGTTGTCATCCCAAAATGTTTTCCAAAACATGAAGCAGCCATCGCATTGTAAATCATATGATGACCAGGAATTGGTATTATTGTTTCAAACTCTTCGTCAAAATATCTTATTGTAACTTTTGTTCCTTCAATTCCTAATGACTGATATTTAACTGCACAAACATCTCTATCTGTTTCTATTCCAAAGAAAACAGGCTTAACTCCTCTTACATCTTTTATCTGTGACAATTTGTCATCATCACCATTTAAAACTACATATGCATTTTCCTTAAGGTTATCAAACATTTCTGTTTTTGCCTTAAATACACCATCTCTATCTCCTAAATTTTCCAAATGACATGTACCAATATTTGTTATAACACACGCATCCGGTTTTGAAATTGCAGACAATCTGTGCATTTCCTCAAAATCACTAATTCCCATTTCAATAACAGCGATATCATGATTTTCTCTTATTTTAAGTATTGTTAAAGGCATTCCGATTTCATTGTTGTAATTACCTTGTGTTTTTAAAACATCAAATTTCTGTTCTAAAACAGACGCTATTATTTCCTTTGTGCTTGTCTTTCCAACACTTCCTGTTATTCCAATTATTTTACAGTCGAGTTGTTCTCTGTAAAATGCCGCAATTTCTTTTAATGCTAACGCTGTAGACTCTACCTTAATATAAGGATATTCTTCTGTTTCCAGAATCTTTTCTGACAATGTTACAAGCGCACCTTTTTCAAAAACCTGTGGAATAAATTTATGTCCATCCACAACATTACCAACAAAAGGTATATATAAATATCCTTCTTCTATTAGTCTGCTATCTTTTTCAACACCTGTTATTTCTTTGTCTAATAATGATTTATCTCCATAAAACTTACCATTACATGCCTTTGTAATGTTTTCAATTGTCATATTTTTCATCAATATTTCCTGTTGATTTAATATTAAATATATACGTTTATTATACTGTATTATTTATCGAATTTATTTCAAATAGCAATATTAACTCAACTTTCTCCTTAATTTTTACTTATATTTTTTCATTGAAACATTAATCAAATGTTCACAAAGCTGTGGAAATTCCATTCCCATTGCTCTTGCTTCCTGCGGCACAAGACTTGTAACTGTCATTCCCGGTAAAGTATTTACTTCTATACAATACATTGAGCCATCTTTTTTCATCAAAACATCTGCTCTCGAATAAGTTACTATTCCAAGTGCTTTACATGCTTCCTCTGCCAATTTCTGCATTTTCTTTGTAAGTTCTTCATTAATTTGTGCCGGACATACATCTTCTGTTGCACCCGGAAGATATTTATTCTTGTAATCATACCATCCTGTTTTTGGAATAATTTCAACTATCGGTAAAGCCTTTCCATCAACAACACCTACAGAAAATTCTCTTCCTTCAACAAATTCTTCAATTACAATTGTATCTTCTAATGCAAAACACTCTTTTAAAGCTGCATCGTAATCTTTTTCATCTTTTACAATAACTACTCCTACACTAGAGCCGCCATTGCTTGCTTTAACTACAACCGGAATCTTCATTCCATAATCACTTAAATTTGTACTTTCACCTTTCTTTATCCATATTCCTTTTGGAGTAGATACATTCTGAGCCATAAATATCTGCTTTGTAATACTTTTATCCATGGCTAATGCACTTGCAACACTTCCGTCTCCTGTATACTTTATTCCCTGCAGATCAAATGCAGCCTGACATTTTCCATCTTCTCCATTTGCACCATGAAGAGCCATAAATACAATATCTGCCTGCTGGCATATTTCAAATACATTTTCACCAAAGAATCCTTTTCTTTCTTTCTTTACTTTATCAACATCTTTTGATAATTTCTGTAATTTTTCCTTTTCAGCCTGTACATCAAAATCACTTACATCTAAAAGATTTTTATTTTCATTTCCAAAAAATACGTCTAAAAGCACAGCATTATGTCCAATACTTCTTAAAGCATCACACACCATTGAACCTGAATTCAATGACACTTCTCTTTCTGTACTTGTTCCACCGCATAAAACTACAATATTCATTGTGTTACCTCCAATTTATTTATAGGCACAAATTACTGCCGATATTTTCCTTTATTTTAATAAATAACATAATACATAATTACTTAAATGCCATTCAACATTTAACTATACCATAGTAATTTAAATATTCAAGCCACTTGAATATATATATTTGTCTATATATTCATCAAGTCTTTGTTTTTCTTCATCTGACACTTCAATTTCGTCATTTTCAATTCTATTTACCATATCAGCTGCAGTTTTCAAAATGCTTGCATCACTGTAAATATCACCTAGTTTAAACTCCATATCACCACTTTGTCTTACACCGAAGAAATCTCCCGGACCTCGTAATTTAAGGTCTTCGTTGGCTATTTCAAATCCATTATTTGAATGATTAAGTATTTCAAGTCTCTCAGAAGCTTTCTTTGTTTCTGAGGCATTAATAAAAATGCAATACGACTGATATTTTCCTCTTCCTACTCGTCCTCTAAGTTGGTGCAGCCCTGCAAGTCCAAATCTTTCTGCATTTTCAATCATCATAACTGTAGCATTAGGTACATTTACTCCAACTTCAACCACCGTAGTAGATACTAATATCTGTATTTCATTTTTAGCAAATCTATCCATTATCTCATTCTTCATTGCAGGCTTCATTTTTCCATGTAAATATTCTATGTTTATATATGGTGGAAATATGTTTTTTAATGTATCGCAATAGTCAATTACATTTTCACCTTCAATAGCTTCGCTAAATTCAACAGTCGGGCAAATTATATATGCCTGTCTGCCTTGTACTACCTGTTGTTCTATAAACTTATAAGCATTCGGTCTGTAATTTGTACCAACAACGCAGTTTTTGATTGGTAATCTGTTCGCTGGTAATTCATCAATTATTGATATATCCAAATCTCCATACATAATAATTGCAAGAGTTCTTGGAATCGGAGTTGCACTCATTACAATTATGTGTGGCATTGAACCTTTATTTGCAATAGATTCTCTCTGTCTTACTCCAAATCTATGCTGTTCATCAGTTATTACTAATGCTAATTTTTTATAATTTACTGAATCCTGAATCAATGCATGTGTTCCAATAATAATTGACACTTCTCCACTTTCTATCTTTGCATATGCTTCTCTTTTTTCTTTTGCCTTCATTGAACCTGTAAGTAAAACAGTATTTATATTTAGTTCATTTTCTGCAATTAATTCATTAATGCTTTCCAAATGTTGTCTTGCAAGAACTTCAGTCGGTACCATTATTGCTCCCTGATATCCACTTAATGCTGCACTTATAAGAGCCAATGTTGCAACTATCGTTTTTCCCGAACCTACATCTCCTTGTATCAGTCTATTCATTACTTTAGAACCGGACATATCTTTTTCAATTTCATTCCATGTTCTAAGCTGTGCATTTGTCAGTTTATATGGCAAATCATTTATTATCGTTGAAATTACTTCTGAATTATTTATAACAAATCTATTTTCATTATCTTTATCACTATCTTTAAATTTTCTAAGTGAATATGTAAAATCAAAAAATTCATTAAAAATTATTCTATCTTTTGCCTGCTTTAACTCTATTTTATTTTTAGGAAAATGAATCTGTACATATGCTTTGTTTATATCAAGCAGACCTCTCTCTTTAAGTACCGCATCTGGCATATATTCTTTAACCGGCAATTCAACTTTAATAGCCTGCACAACCGCTTTTGTAACCATTTTTTCAGTTAAGCCCGAAACTAGAGGATAAATAGGTTGCATTTTATCTAACAATTCTTTATATTCATTTATCTTATAAATTTTGGGCTGTTCTAAAACAAACGCTCCTCTATTTTCCTTAACCATACCTCTAAATACAAAACTTGATCCTGGTTTTAATGTGTTCTTAAGATACGCCGCATTAAACCACGTTGTCCGAATAACATTTTTAGTATCATCCTGTAAATACGCTGTTACAATTTGTAAATTACGAACACGTCTGATTTCAATTTGTTTGTAAACTATTGCTTTTACTGCACAAATTTGATTGCATTTTAAATCACGTATCCACAACGGCATTTCATATATATCATAATTCCTTGGATAGTATTTAAGCAGGTCATCCGTTGTATGAATGCCTGCTTTATTAAATACTTTTTCTGTTTTTTCTCCAATGCCCTTCAATTCATTTATATTCATATGATTGCTCCAAATCTGCTTTGTTAAATCATTTCTTATCATAACTATATCTATGATAACATATAAACTTATTTTATCACATTTCTTATTAGGAAAAAACTTTTTATTTAATTAAATCCATTACAAATATTACTTTAAATAAATCTCCATCCAAAATAATATCAAATGTTCCACCGTGATTTTCAACTATACTTTGTGCTATAGATAATCCTAATCCACTACCTTCAGTACTTCTTGAAACATCACCTCTAATAAATCTTTCCGTTAACTGATCACTGTTAAAGTTCAACTGACTCTCAGAAATATTTTTAACTTCAACTCTTACTTTTGAGCCAACAATATTCGCATCAATATATACTCTTGTATTAGCCAAAGCATATTTGTAAATATTTCCATAAAGATTTTCTAATAATCTCCACATTTTTCTTCCATCAGCAAAAATATAAACTTCATCTTCCGGAAAATTTGTAACAATATTTAGTTTCTTATCTTCAAATTTTTCTTCATATTCACCTAAACTTTGTCTGATAAGTTCTGTAAGATTAATCTTTGTTTTTGTCAATTTAATTGTTCCGGAGCTTAACTTAGATGCTTCAACTAAATCATCTACAAGTATCTTCAAACGATTTGATTTTTCTTCCAAAATCTTTACATATCCTTGTGCCTTTTCATTTTCGAGTTCTTCCTGATCTAATAAATGAACGTAGTTAATAATTGATGTAAGAGGTGTTTTAATGTCATGTGATACATTAGTTATCAGGTCTGTTTTCATACGTTCATTCTTAACATTCTGATCAACTGCCTTATCAATTCCCATTCCAATACTATTTACACTATGTGCCATTCTACGGTTAATTCCAAAACAAAGCTTTTCGTTTATCGTTCTTTTTGTATCTCCGCTTGCAATCTTGTCTGTTTCTTCATTTATAAATTCATATTCAACCAAAAACTTCCACAATACAACTGCTAAAGCTACTGTTTCTATTAGCAATGCTATAACTAATAAACCAAAAGAATAAAATATGCTATAAATCGCACTGTCTATTAAAGCGACTGTAATAATCATTATCATAAAAATAATAACTTTAACCGTTGTTTTTAAATTAGTCCACAACGCTTCGCTTTTCTTAAATACAATATAAAGCAGACTTGTTCTAATGAGGGATTTTGCTTTTAATCTACGTATAATACTCATTACAAATTGAACGATGATTTCTGAGCATACAAAAATTATTGCTGATAAAACTATTTTAAGAATGTTTTGATTAATTACATTATCAATTTCATCAGTATAAAAACCTCTAGATGCTGCAGTAATAATTAAGGCCACAACAACACCTGATACTGCAACTAAATCCCACCATGAATAATCAATAGTATATAAATATGCCGGTTCCTTCCATTTCTTTTTACCGGTTACAATTGCCAGCCCAATGCCTGCTATACCTGCAATCACACAACTAAGGCCAAGAATAACAATCATAATATTATATTGCATAATTTCTTTTTTTGAAGTAACGACATCTTTTACGTAATAACTTAAATTAGTGTCATATGGATACGTTGTATTAACAGCCATTAAAACATATAAATCATTATAATCCGTAAATGTTTTACACTTGCTGTTAAATATTTCTGCAGAGAAAAACTGTTTATCCAAAGTACAGATTTTTATATCATTTAACTGATCGTAAAGAAAATATTCTTTATATTCATTTGATGTAAGAATCTTTTCTGCATCCTGTGTATTATATTCTATATGCTGGCCATCTACATCAGTGTATGATATCTTGTATGATACGTTTGAATCTACATTGCTCATATATTGGCTTGAATATTTATATAACGAATAGTCACAAAAGAAATTAAATATTGCTTTACTTTCCGTCGAACTATATTCAGGATTTCTATCCATAAAATCCTGTAAATTATAATCACTTGAATACTCTAAATAATCACTATATGCATTATTGTCGTCTTCATATCTGCCATTATCATAATAATCACTATTTCCATAATAGTCACCCATATTATACTCTAATGAAATATCCTGTTTATCATACATTTCAATCAATTGCTTTATAGTATAACTGGAGTTAGGCAATACCGCATTTTCATCTTTACCATATTTATCATAATATGTTGCAATATTTCCAACATCTGATAACAATGCTGAAAATGATGATTCAACAATATTATTGTAATTTCTCATTGCCTCATTTCTGGACATTATAGTTTTATCGTTAAACTCGAAGTACATAGAAGAATAACATATTCCCACAATTCCTATGGCAATTAAAATATTAAAAATTGTTTTCCATTTTTTCATAAGGTACACTCCTACATTTTTTCGATTTTATATCCTAATCCCCAAACTACTTTTAAGTATCTTGGTTCTTTCGGATTAATCTCTATCTTTTCTCGAATGTGTCTTATGTGAACAGCTACAGTGTTGTCAGCAGAAATTGCAGGTTCATTCCAAACACTTTCATATATCTGCTCAATTGTATAAACTCTTCCCGGATTCTTGATAAGCAGAAGCAAAATGTTATATTCATATGGTGTTACTTTTACAGGTTCACCATCAACCGTAACCATTTTTCTGTCATCATCAATCTCAAGACCTCCAACAACATATGTATTACTTTTCTTTTCAGCTATATTTCCAAACTGTGTATATCTTCGTATCTGTGATTTAACTCTGGCAACCAACTCTAACGGATTAAACGGCTTTGTAATATAATCATCCGCTCCCACATCAAGTCCTACTACTTTATCTGAATCTTCTGATTTAGCCGATAAAATAATAATAGGTATACTACTGTTTTCTCTGATTTTTAAAGTGGCTCTTAATCCATCAAGCTTAGGCATCATTACATCAATTAATAGAAGCTGTACCTCGTTTGACTTCAATTTTTCAATTGCTTCTAATCCATCGTAAGCCTTAATTACATTATAACCTTCTTTTGATAAATAAATATCAATCGCTTCTACGATTTCTTTGTCATCATCACATACTAATATGTTGTACATTTTCTGCTCCTTTTCTAAAACACATTCTATTTGATTATAGAATATCTAATGATTTTTAAATTCCGTCACTCAATTTCTTAAGATTTAATTATGATTAAATTCTAAGTTCTAGTTTTGTTTACTTCTGCGCTTTTCTTTTTACCTTTATAATCAGTTTACTTCTACGCTTTTACTTTTACCTTTATAGTCTTGCTAAAGCTTCCATAAATTTTCTTTTTATTATTCTTCTTAAAAGCTCTAGCTTTTACATAATATGTCTTTTTGCCTGCAAGTTTCTTGATTGTATATTTATTTTTCTTACATGTTACTACATGTTTTTTCTTGAAATTTTTCTTTAAAGAATATACTATTTCAAAACCTGATGTACCTTTAGTCTTAGATAATTTTACATTAATTTTGTTCTTCAAGCCTTTTGCCTTAATATTTGCTTTTGCAGGAACAATATTAAATGTAACCTTCTGTATTCCCTTGTAAATACCTATTCCATTAATTTTAACTGTGGCTTTACCGATTTTTTTGTTATTTTTATATGTTATTGTATAATCAATGCCTTCTCTTAAAGTTACATCTCTATATGTGATTTCAATATTGTTAAATGTAATATTTTTACCTGTATACACTTTCTTTTTTGGCACACCGTTTACTGTTGTCATAGTAATGAATTTCTGTAATCTTGGTTCAGTAACTGCATTACCATTGCAATAAGACATAACTCTGCTTATATCTCCTGAGAATAAAGCATAAGCACCTGCATTATTTACAACATTATCAATTCCACCTTTACCACTTAGCACAACTGAACATGCATTAGTAATTGAAACTCCCGGCTTATCAGGAACAATGATTGCATGATTTAAATATGAACATGATTTTGTAAAGTTTGCATAAACTCCCATTCCATATGCATGATGTTCATTTACCTGTGGTGCAACATAATAACCTGCATATCCCTGAACATCACCATTCATCCATGACTCCTGATTAGGAACATCATATGGCAATTCACACTGATACATAAATGTTTTTCCATTTTCACCATTCCAAATAGTCTGATACTCCTGAAAATGTTCAACCATTAAAGCATATGCCGTAACATTATCTCCATTTACAATAACACCAGTCTTACTTGTGTTTTTATCCCAGCCAACTTCTTTTCCATGGTCTGCTCTCCATACCCAGAAATTGTCACAAATAACATCACTACTGTTAATTGTAAGGCAAGTTTCTACCTTACATGCTGTTGTATCTGCGCCACCAACTCTGAAATATAAGTTAGCCAAAGTAATTGGATTATCTTTATGACTTACACTCTTATTGCTTCCTACAGTCATAAGTGATTTTCCGTTCTGTGTTCCTGCATCAAACATTACATCAGCAACAATAACGCCTCCGACATCACCAACTGTAAGACACTGATTTGTTCCTGTCTGCTTAAGTGTTGCATAACCTAATCCAAGAACTATTGTATTTTCTTTTGTTACATTAATAGGCTCACTAATGTTATAAATTCCAGGTGTTAAAATCAAATTTTTACCCTGATTTAACTGCGCATTGATTGTTGCCGCACTATCCTGTGGATTTGCAATATAAAATTCATCAATTGAAATAAATTTACCTTTTACTCCATTTTCCCATGAAGTACCTGTGCAATCTTTTCTTATTTCAGGAACATAAACACCATATCCTTTATTTTCATCATAAACTACAAAGGGCTTTTCCTGAATTTCTTCTGTTTTTTCAGTTTTTGTAAATGGTGCGTCCGGCCACTGTCCATTAGGAACTCCATTAGACATTCCGACAAAATTAATATTCCATACACCGCCGTCCCAGAAATTACAAGATGAATTTCTAGTAAGCCACTGCTGTTGTGACCACGCAGTTACAGTATTGCTTATCTTTGAATCCGCTAAAAATCCACCACTCGCATATCCGCCGTATTCCTGAATTGCAAGATTTCCTTTAACGTTCATTCTTCTAAATGATGTTCCCTGTGAAACCGCCCATACTGACTGTTTTTCTCTACTTGTACTTGTTGATATATCTAATGTAAGATTTTCTACACTTCTCCAAAAGTTACATGTTGCGTTATAATTTATATCTCCATTAGGCTTTCTTGAAGTCATCCATTCAGCCTTTGAATTTACATTTCCAATAACAGTATCTTCCGGCGATATACCAAGTCCTGAAACCTCAGTATAAAAGCCTGTTTCTACATGTAAATCCTGACTATATGTACCTGGTTTAAAGAAAACAGCATATCTTTCTGTTCCAAATTGATTTTTCTCCTGCTTAGAATAAATTTCATCAACTTTTTTCTGAATACTTTCTGTTGAATCACTAGTATCAAATACATAAACATTTGGTCCAAATATTGATGTTGCATTTACATCTGCATTTGCTACTGTTTTTGTTCCGGCAAGCACCGCTGCACTTGCAACTAAAAGCATTCCGCTTTTTCCCATTTTCTTAAATAATGTGTTCATTTTCCCTCCATCATTTCTTATTGTTTCTTATTTTCTAAACCCTTTTCATAAATTTTTAAGCATTAAAATATGATATCATATTTTAATATTGCGGTCAAAAATTGTAATATCTTTTTATCAAAAAAGTGCCGACAAAACATTTATATGTCTGTCAGCACTTCTTTAAAATATATAATTTTATTAAATTAATGTAGGGTTAAAATCTCCCCACTTTGCTGCTTACATCATTCCCATTCCCGGATTTGCAGGCATAGCCGGTGCATCTTCCTTTATATTTGCAACAACCGATTCTGTTGTTAATAATGTGCTAGCAACACTTGTTGCATTCTGTAATGCACTTCTTGTAACCTTTGCAGGGTCAAGGATTCCGGCATCAACCATCTGTACATATTTTTCATTATATGCATCAAATCCGTTTCCAGGTTCTGATTCGCGTACTTTATTTACAATAACTGAACCTTCAAGTCCGGCATTCTGTGCAATTGTAAATAATGGTGCTTCAAGAGCTTTAAGAATAATCTGTCCGCCTGTCTTTTCATCGCCTTCTAATGTATCAACTAATTTAGCAACTTTCTTTGATGCATGAATATATGCAGAACCACCACCTGAAATAATTCCTTCTTCTACAGCAGCTCTTGTAGCATTTAAAGCATCTTCCATACGAAGTTTCTTTTCCTGCATTTCAGGTTCTGTAGCAGCACCAACTCTGATAACTGCAACTCCACCTGCCATCTTAGCAAGTCTTTCCTGTAATTTTTCTTTATCAAAATCAGATGTTGTTTCAGCAAGCTGAGCTTTAATCTGAGCAATTCTTCCCTGAATTTCTTCAGAATTTCCTTCGCCATCAACGATAATTGTATTTTCTTTCTGAACCTTAACTGATTTAGCACGACCAAGGTCTTCAATCTTAGTTTCAGCAAGTGATAAGCCTAATTCTTCTGAAATAACCTGACCACCTGTAAGAATTGCAATATCTTTTAACATTTCTTTTCTTCTGTCACCGTATCCAGGAGCCTTAACTGCAACCACGTTAAATGTTCCACGAAGTTTATTAACAATTAATGTTGTAAGAGCTTCACCTTCTACATCTTCAGCAATAATTAAAAGCTTTGAGCCGCTCTGTACAATCTGTTCAAGAATTGGAAGAATTTCCTGAATATTTGAAATCTTCTTATCTGTTATTAAAATATATGGATTATCAAGGTTTGCTTCCATCTTTTCCATATCTGTTGCCATATATGCTGAAATATATCCTCTGTCAAACTGCATACCTTCAACAAGGTCAAGCTCAGTTTTCATTGTCTTTGATTCTTCAATTGTGATTACACCATCGTTAGAAACTTTTTCCATTGCATCTGCAACCATTTCTCCGACTTCTTCATCTCCGGCTGAAATTGCAGCTACTTTAGCAATCTGTTCCTTACCTGTAACCTTACTACTCATTTCTGAAATTGCCTTAACAGCTTCATCTGTAGCTTTCTGCATACCCTTTCTTAAAATAATTGGGTTAGCACCTGCAGCTAAATTTTTCATTCCTGCATTAATCATAGCCTGTGCTAAAACTGTAGCTGTTGTTGTTCCATCACCTGCAACATCATTTGTCTTAGTAGCTACTTCTCTAACCAACTGTGCACCCATATTTTCAAATGCATCTTCTAATTCAACTTCTTTAGCAATTGTTACACCATCATTAGTAATAAGTGGTGCACCATATGATTTATCTAATACAACATTTCTTCCTTTAGGTCCAAGTGTTACTTTTACTGTATTTGCCAACTGATTTACTCCAGCTTCTAAAGCAACTCTGGCATCTGCTCCAAATTTAATTTCTTTAGCCATTTTTATAACCTCCATTCAAATTTCCAATTTATAAGTATGATATTAAAACTATTCAACTACAGCTAAAATATCGTTCTGTCTAACTATAATATATTCCTCGCCATCTAATTTAACTTCATTTCCTGCATATTTTGAATATATTACTTTATCTCCGGCTTTAACCTGCATTGTTACTTCTTTACCGTCTACAACTCCACCGGGACCTACAGCAATTACTTCTGCCTGTTGTGGTTTTTTCTGTGACTGTGTTGTTAAAATAATCCCTGACTGTGTCTTTTCTTCAGGTTCAGCCTGTTTCAATACTACTCTGTCTCCTAATGGTACTAATTTCATTTAAAACTACCTCCTTTTCAGTTTGTTAGCACTCTTTCTTTTTGAGTGCTAACCCAATAACCTAATAATATATCAATTATTTCAAATATGCAACCCCTTATTTTTATTTTTTATTGTCACTTTTCTTCTTTTTATCTGTTTTCGTTCCAATTTTAGCATCTCTTCCAAAGCAGAATAAATACTGTTGTGCATAGCCTCCATACTCACCATAATGATTAGATGCGAATTTTTGTATTTCCTCTTTACTTGTCTCTTTTCCAAAATAAATGGCTTCCATTATACGTTTAATCCACACATCAATAGGAAATGCATTTCTATATCCAAGTCCAAATAGCAAAACACAGTTTGCGACTTTATCTCCCACTCCCTTTATTGACTTTAATAATTCTCTTCCATCTTCTTCTTTTAGATTTGCAAATAATTCTTCATTTATTTCACCCAAAGCAAGTTTTTGTGATGCATCATATAAATAAGGTGCCCTAAATCCGGACTTCATTTCCCTAAATGCTTCTTCTGTTATTTCTCCTAACTTTTCAGGATTTGGGAAACTATAGTATTTTTCACCATTTACATCACCAAGATATTCACCATATTGTTCACTTATTCTTTTTACAACTTGCTTGATTTGAGGTATTTGTTTGTTTTGTGAAATAATGAAAGATATTAGAACTTCATGGAAATCCTGATTTAAAATTCTAACACCATATTTTTCTTTAATTGCGCTTTCTAACTTATTATCCTTCTTCAACAAATATTCTTTAATTTCATTATAATCTCTATCCAAATCAAAATAATTAATCCATATATTTTCTACATCTTCCTTTGAAGTATTATAAAATATAAGTTGATTTTCATCTTGTTTTATATGAAGCATTTTATTTTTTGCAACAATAACATATTCTTCTTTATCTAACTTATAAAATCTAAAACACTGACCACATTCTAATGTCTGTTCCAAATCAAAATCTTTAAGTTCATTTATTAGAGTATTTTTTCCATTCTCTGTAATTTTCATTTGTTTTTCCTCTTTTCTTACGAATATTTAACTAATCTAATAGGTAGAGTATCATTTTTATTATTCACATTCAATATAGATATTTATGTAAATTTATTACATTCTATTTTTTTAGCGTATGTAATATACATAAGTTTATATTTACTCACTTTTTACTCACACAATAACTTATGACATTATGTCCTCTTTTTTTAATAATTAATATTAAAATTGTCATAATTTCTTTACATTATTTAATGTATTTCTCCTTTATTTTAGTCCAAAATAGTTATATAATTATATTAAAATGTTGACAACGAAAGGAGACTGTATTATGGGATTTTTTAAAAAATTAGTTGGTTCAGCCGCTGTTATTGGCGCTGCTGTTGGAGGGATATCTTATTTAAAGAAGCGCAAAGAGGAAAAATATACTGAAGATGATATTTTTGAAGACTTTGATGACGAAAAGATTTTTGATATTAAAACAAATTCTAACAAAAACGGAACTCAGAAAATAACAATTACATTTAATTCTAACAAAGCTAAATCAATGGCTAATAATGCTGCTGATAAAGTATTAGAAGCTGCTGATTCTGCTAAAGGAAAAATTGTAGATGCTGTTGGCGAAGAAAAATATGATTCTGCTGTAAAAAAAGTAACTGATGCTGCTACTTTTGCTAAAGATAAAGCAAATGATGCAAAAGACAAAATCACAGATTTTGTTGGTGAAGACAGAATTGACAACGCTAAAGATTTATTCAATGATGCCGTTGATTTTGCAAAGGATAAAACATCTGAATTAATTGATAAAGTAAAGAATTATAATAATGAAAATGATTTTGTTGATGCAGATTATAGTGACATTGATGATTTTGAATCTTTAGATGATGACTTTGTTGATGAATCTGACGATTTAAATAACGACTTTGATGATAATTACTCTGATAATGATGATTTTGTTTCATCTGTCAAATTAGAGGAAGATGAGGCTTCTTCATTTAATGACGAAACATTTGATAACAATGACATACCTTCTGAAGGAAATCATATTTTCGAAGACATTGATGATATAAAGCAGGACGATGATTCATTTGAAGATACAAATATTTCTGAAGAAGGCACAGACATATTTGAAGAAGAATCTGTACCAAATGTTACGGAACATAATATCGAATCAAGTATAACTGACGATGAAGAATATGATACTGAATCTAATATTACCGATGATGAGCTTGATAATAAAAGCAGTATTTCAGATAATACCTCAGAAAATCAGGCTGCTACAGAACCTGATGAATTTAATGAACTTGATGACGAATTAAACGATGATACATTTGATAATATCGAAGTAAATAATGATTCTTTAAATAGCAATAAATATAACAGCGAAAAAGATTCTGCTATTGTTGAAGAACATTTCTCTTTTTTAAAAAAAGCATCAGATAAGAGTGATGTTAACACTTCTACTGAAGATACTGATTTCTTAGATGATGAACTTGATGAAATCTAAATAATATAAAAGGAGCCATTACAGTATGATATTTCCGGTATGGATAAGAAGTATCATCTCAATTGGCTCCTTTTATTAATTTGGGCTCATAAAAAATCTCCCAATCTAGGGAGATTTTTTACATAGTAAAACCGGAAAAGTAAATTTCGCAGTTTATACAAATATATTTTACAATAAATGAGCTCTTAATTCTTCTCCGCTCATTTCGCTTAAATATGCAGGTGCAATATCTAATACTGTCTTACAGCCTTTCTGTCCTTCATCATAAAGACGCTTAGCAGCTCTTGCATATGCAATTAAAACACTTGTAGTAAATTCAGGATTTGAATCTAACTTTAAGCTATATTCAATAATATGATTATGTTCTTTATTCATTCCTGTTTTTCCTGAACGGATTACAAATCCACCATGTGCCATTCCGCTATGATTCTTTTCTAATTCTTCTTCACTAATGAAATGAACTGTTGTATTGTAATCTGAGAAATAATTTGGCATTTCCTTGATTTCTTTTTCAACTGCAGCGGCATCTGCACCTTCTTCTAATACAACAAAACATTCTCTTTCATGCTTATCTCTTGTTGTAAGTTCCGGATTTTCGCCCGATCTAACTCTTTCTAAAGCACTTTCTACAGGAATTGTATACTGCTTTGCATTCTTAACGCCTTTAATTCTACGAATTGCATCTGAATGTCCCTGACTAACACCTTTTCCCCAGAATGTATAATCTTTTCCATCTGGAAGAATTGCATTTGCATAAACTCTGTTAAGCGAGAACATTCCAGGATCCCAACCTACTGAAATAACTGCTATTTTTCCAGCTTCCTTTGCTGCCTTATCAACTGCCGCAAAATGTTCAGGTATTCTTGCATGAGTATCAAAACTATCAATTACGTTAAACATTGAAGCAAACTGTGGAGTCTGTACAGGAAGATCTGTAGCACTACCGCCACATAAAATCATAACATCTATCTTATCTTTCCAGTCTGCAACTTCATCAATATGACATACCGGAACATTTTCTGTTAAAATAGTTACATTTTTAGGATTTCTTCTTGTAAATACAGCAACTAATTCCATATCATTAGCTTCTTTAACTGCGCATTCTACACCTTTTCCCAGGTTTCCATAACCTAAAATACCAATTCTTGTTTTCATTTCAGTCTCCTTCGTTAATATATATTTTACTTAATCAGCACTTGCAATCATTAGTCTTCTTTAATTGACATATTGTAAGTTTTCGCCACAAAAATTATAGAATTTTTCCACTGATTTGACAATACTTTATATTATATTTTCTATAATTCTTTAATTTTTTTCATGAATACTTTTGATGCCTTGCCAAATACTGCATGTTTTTTCCATACTAAAGCTAGATTGCCAAAAAAGAAGTGTATTTAATTCACAATGAAAATAAATACACTTCTTAGGCTTATATATTTTTTATATATTATTTACTATTTGCTTTATATCCTCTAAATTGTCTGCGAAAAAAATTCCTTCCTGTCTTTGTTTAGACGAAAATTCTTTTTCAATCATATGATTTAACAATTCTTTTAAACTGCTATAATATCCATCCAAATTATATAAAATACAAGGATTATTAAGCTGTTTCATTGAAATTTTACACATAACTTCAGACACTTCTTCCAGAGTACCCGTACCACCTGGAAAAGTCACAAATACATCTCCTAATTCTATCATTTTAGTTCTTCTTTCTGACATATCTTTTGTAATAAATAATTCGGTTAATCCCTCATGTTGAACTTTTGCATCTATAAAAAATTGTGGTTCAACTCCTATAACTTTGCCACCTGCATTTAATACACTGTCTGCAAGTTTTCCCATAAGTCCTGTTTTAGATCCACCATACACAAGTGTGTTGCCACTTATTCCAATCCATGTTCCCAATTCTTTAATTGCCCTTTTAAATGTTTTATCATTTCCGTCTGATGCCCCAAGATAAACTGTAATATTCATTTCAATACCTCTTTCGTAATTTAATTCTAAATTTCTGTCCCAACTTCAATTAAGTTTCCATCTAAATCATAAAATCTTATAACTTTTTGTCTCCAACTATTTGTCATAAGTTTATTAATATATCATATTTTCAGATACAATTTTTCAAGTTTTTCTGCAAAACTTTCAATATCAATCTCTCCGAAATAAAATTCACATGAATTGCTCTTTTATTTATTTCATTCTTCATCCGTAACACCGTTTGTTTTGCACAATGTTCTTACTAATGCATCCTTTGAATTTTTCCATGGTTCATCTTTATATCTATAATCAAATTTTTTTATAAACCATTCTACATCCTCAATTGTTCTATCTAGATTTTTTTCAAATATTTCTATAGTCATTTTATTAAATTCGTCAAATTTATTTCCCGATAATTCTTTATCTGCATATTTAAGTAAAGCATTTAAATGCTCAAAGCAAAATCCTTTACAATTCTTATATAATTCTAAAAAATCGTTATCTTCTTTTTTCCATAAATATAGTATCGTGGCAACATATCTGTCAAATGTATCATTTAAACGGTCGCATACGAAACAACTTCCATTTAATTTATCCAGATATTCAGTTATTGGCTTCTTTTCTTTCTTTTTAAATAATCCACCTGAAGATTTCTCCTTAGACAGCGTATCAACCTGCTTTTTTACATTCTTTAAATGTGTTTCCATTATTAGAGCAAGTCCTAATCTGTTATTGTATTCGTATAACTTTTTTACATGTCTTTTGCAGTAGCCTTTTTCATCAGTTTCAAATCTAATATAGTCCTCCATATAACTTGGTCCCATAGCAAAAGAGATATTATCATTTTCTATATCATCTCTCATTTTACATAATGGACACTCGCAATCTACCTTAAATGCATCCATTACAGGTATTGTATATAATTTTTCTTCCATTCTTCCTTCTCTCCATTTTTTAATCTTTTTACATTTTTATATTAATTCGTAGCGTATAATTTAAAATAATTCTATTTGTATAATTTAAATTAATTCTCTTTGTTTAATTAAAACTAATAAAAGGTTGAAAAGGATTTCTCCTCCTCAACCTTTTATTGGCTCTATTTAGGTAATTTAAAAGAACTCTTTAATGAAACTATTCTGTTATATACCGGTTTTTCTTTTGTATAATCTTTAATATCTGCACAGAAATAACCCTGTCTTACAAACTGGAATTTATCTTCAGGCTCTGCATCAGCAAGTCCCTGTTCCAAATAGCATTTCTTCAATACTGTAAGTGAATTTGGATTAAGGTTAAGAGAACCATCTTCATTAAGTTTTCCTTTTTCTTCATCAACTATATTTTCATATAATCTTACTTCAGCTTCAATAGCATGTCTTGCTGATACCCAATGAATTGTTCCTTTGACCTTACGTGCTGTAAAGTTATTACCACTTCTTGTTTCCGGATCATAAGTACAATGCACTACAGTAACATTACCATTTTCATCCTTTTCGTAATCTACACATTTTACAAAATAAGAATGCATAAGTCTTACTTCATTTCCCGGGAACAATCTGAAATATTTCTTAGGTGGTTCTTCCATAAAGTCTTCTCTTTCAATATATAGTTCTTTACAGAATGGAACTTTTCTACTTCCTAATTCTTCATTTTCAATGTTATTAACTACATCAAACCATTCAACCTGGTCTTCCGGATAATTGTCAATTACAAGCTTAATTGGATCTAATACAGCCATCATTCTTGGTTTCTTAGTCTTTAAATCTTCTCTAATACAATATTCTAACATTGCATAATCAACCGAACTATTGCTCTTTGATATACCACAAAGTTCAACGAAATTCTTAATTGATTCAGGAGTAAATCCTCTTCTTCTAAGTGCTGCAATAGATACTAAACGTGGATCATCCCATCCATCTACAATTCCATCTTCAACTAATTTTTTAATATATCTTTTTCCTGTGATTACATTTGTCAAATATAACTTTGCAAATTCAATCTGTCTTGGAGGATTAGGGTATTCAAGTTCTGTGACTACCCAATCATATAAAGGTCTGTGATCTTCAAATTCCAATGTACAGATAGAATGTGTTACATGTTCAATTGCATCTTCAATAGGATGAGCAAAATCATACATTGGATAAATGCACCACTTATCTCCTGTATTATGATGTGTCATATGAGCCACTCTATAAATAATTGGATCTCTCATATTAATATTAGGAGATGACATATCAATCTTAGCCCTTAATACCTTTTCACCATCTTTATACATTCCATTCTTCATGTTTTCAAATAGTTCTAGATTTTCTTCAACACTTCTGTCTCTGTATGGGCTGTTCTTTCCAGGTTCAGTTAATGTACCTCTATATTCCCTAATTTCTTCAGGTGTTAAATCGCATACATATGCTTTACCTTTTTTTATTAACTTAACAGCTGCCTCATACATCTGATTAAAATAATTAGATGCAAAAAATAATCTGTCTTCCCAGTCAGCTCCAAGCCATTTTATATCTTTTAAAATTGACTCTACAAATTCTGTCTTTTCTTTTGTAGGATTTGTATCATCAAATCTCATATTAAATTTACCATTATATTTCTTAGCCAAACCATAATTTAAAAGAATTGACTTTGCATGTCCAATATGAAGATATCCATTTGGTTCAGGTGGAAATCTTGTCTGAACATGATCAAATCTTCCTTCTTCCAAATCTTTGTCGATAATCAATTCAATAAAGTTTTTAGTTACTTCACTTTTCACGTTTTCTTTTTCCATTTTGTATGTCCTCCAGCGTTTAGAATATAAACGTTTTCATAATTATTAGATTATACAATAAATTTTTTTCCATTTCAACATCAAGTATGCATTGTTTTAGGCATATTTAGTCAAATATCAATGCTTTTACTGTTAAATCAAATGCTTTATAAAATAAATTTTTCAAGCATTCTTCTTAACACATATTCATGTCCGGCCATAACAATTGAATCATCATTAATTCTTAAAACGGCAGTTCTTACAAAATTCCAACCAACACCAAGTTCAATACCACCATGTGTCTCACAATTTCTGATTATTCTTTTTCTTTCATTTTCACTCATTGCAAGTAATTTCATATTATCTTCTTTATCAAATTGTATTATCGGATATCCGCCATGATATCCAACCAATTTTAAATTTTTCAAATTAAAAGTTTTGCTCCATTGTTCTAATATCTCTTCCAAAATTTATCTCCTTAAATTTTATCTTTTCATAATCTTTATTCATTATTAATTGTCTATTCTAAGAATTATAACACAATAAGGCAAAACTTTCATTTTTTTGTAAATACAAAGAAACAGGTTTTATGAAAGACATCTTTCTAAAAACCTGTTTCTTTTCAAAATCTAAACCCTTTCGTAACACTTTGTTACGATAGTAATTTAACATATTTAATATAATAAATATAGTATTTATATTTTAAAATATGTATCATTTTTTATATGTGAATGTAATTACAGATAAAAATACACTAAAATAATTTTTTTTTGCATTGTCAAAAAAACTGTCAATTTATAAACATAACATTTTTATCTTTTTATCGCATTTATTATTTGATATGTTTCTGAATAAAATTAACTACTAACTTTCTTGTTTCTCCCAATGCATTCGATGTTTCAAATTTTCTTTCAGGATGCCACTGCAAAGCTAATATCTTCATTTCATCAGAACCAAATGCCTCTATTGTCTGATTTTCTTTATCAATTGCAAGAGGCTTAAAACACGGAGCTAATCCATCAATTGGAACTACGTCCTTGTGATAGTTGTTTACTATAATTGTTCTATCTTCTTCCACAAGATATACTTCGTGATCCACTCCTCTTGGTCTTTCTACCGGCAAATCAGGATGATAAAGTAACTTTCCGCCAAACAAAGCATTCATATACTGCATTCCTCTACAAGTTGCGATAATTGGAATTTCCTGCTCAATACAATGTCTTATTAATTTTTCTTCCATTGCGTCTCTATGCGGCTGTAATTCTTCGTTATGAGGCCTGTCATAAAATTTACATGGAAGAGCTCCTCCACCTACAACAATAAGTAAATCACATTGTCTTTCAAATAATTTACCTACATTTTTAACATGATTTGAAGCCGGCTGTGGAATAAATCCAAGCAATTCGTAAAATCTTATATATGCAGATTCTAATACATCAGTTGAATCTCCATATTGATTTACGCCTTCTCTTTGAGTAATCAGTGCTCGCAAATCCTCACACTGCATCCCTTCTTTAATACTGCCATTAGCACAGTCTAATTCCATGTAGTTCATAGATGCCGCATAATTATATATTTTTTCACCACATCCGATTGCTGCCGGGATTTCAAACTCAGCACATCTTATAGCCATATGGCTTGCCATTCCACCATATTTTGTTATAAATCCCTTTATTCCTTTTGTAAAAATCCATTCATATCCGGGATCAGCCTTTGGAATCATTACAATTTTATCCATAAGGTCTTCATCTGTTTCCCTTTCAAGATTTACTACTTCTCCCTCAACTTTTTGTGATGTAATAAAATTTGGTCTTGCCTCATTTACAGGAATAAACGAAACACCTAACTTAGATAAAATGACATCCGGTAAAATGATGTTTAACTTATCATAATATTCTTTTCTATTATTTACTATTGTATCCGTTAAATATTTTTTAATTTCAGCTACTTTTAATTTCTTACAATGTTTTAAATCCTCTACTGTAATATATGACAGGCTTTTTCTGTCAATTTCAAGTAATTTACCTAAATTCTGAATTAAATCAATTACTAGACTTAAAGATTTAGTAAATTCAAATTTAAAAAATTCTCTTCCCTCAATTGCAGAAACAAGGAAATTATTAAATTCCTTTGGATGAATATCAAATCCAATAGAAGTAAGTGCTTCTTTCAACCTGTTTTCATCTAAACCTTTAGATACATTTTTATCTTTGTAGTTTTTATTCTTCTCCGTTACCGGTCTGAAAACCATCTGATTATAACTGTCTGTACGAATATCATAAGTGCCACTTCTTAAATGTCCATATATTTTATTAAATTCATTTCTAGACATTAACCCCAATGAAAACTTGTGGAAATCATAATCAAATTTTGATGAAACAGTATTAATTGATTTCATAAACTCATCTATTTCATCATTTGTAAACCATCCTGCTTCTACTAATGAACTGCAGAATGACTTTGCCATAAATGCCATTCTTGCCTGTCTTGTAAACTGTGGTGTACCAAGACTTTTTATGGCATCTAAAAGTTCTGTTATATCTTCTAATATTCTATGAATATTATTTGTTTCTGAATCCAAAGATGCTATTCTTTTTCTTTCATTTTCCAAATGATTAATATCTGCATTATCTTTCATTGATATTAATCCGTGTTTTTCAATTGTATTTAAAGTAAGTTTATGAAGTGCCTCTACAATTGTATTTCTTTCTGCTCTTGTAAATCCATTTTCAAGTAATTCTTTTGTTCTGTTTTCTGTATTAAAATCATAACTTGTGTAAACTATTTCAAATTCAATTTTGTCATGAGCAGTTGTGTCCTGTTTCAATTTATTTACGTAAAAATCAACAAGTTTTAAAGCTAATTTTTCACTAATCTCAGCAGGTATTAATGAATAAAACGAATATTGTATACTTATATATGGTTTTACACCAATCTTGTACATCAGTTCTTTCTCTAATTTCTTATATCCCATTGGCACAAGGCCCTGATTCCATGCCCTTGATGTAATAATTTCTCTATATAATGAATAATCAAGATTTCTAGGACTTGTTCCAATAATTTCTGAAGGATTCCAAAATGCCATATCGGATAGAATCATTGGTTGTCCGTCAAGACTGCATTCTATTCTATCATAATCCTTTTTTACGTCATTTAATTTACTATAGAAATCATTAATGGCATTAATCGCATTCTTATTTTTTGTATTTGCAACCAAAGGTCTAACCTGAAAAATAATTACTTCATTTTTCTTATTTACTGCAAATTCAATATCTAATGGTATTTTCAATAAATCTTCGATTTCCTGAACTGATTCAAGAAGATTTTTCCATGCTGTATTTAACTCTGAAAGTTCCGTATTTCTTGCAATCCATAAAGTCTTTCCGCCTTTTCCACTTGTTACGGAATCCGTAGAACCGCTATCATCATAATTTATCAGATAATATGGTCGTTGCCCCTGAATATCATAAGTAAACAAAACACCACTATACAGTACATCTACAGCCTGATGCTGAATTAAAACCTGTTCATCTTCAATATCATCAATATCTAAAGTGTATGATTTAAGTACAGTATCTATTGCATTAATAATTGCTGTTTCATTAGTTGAATCTACATCTAAAATACTTGTGTAATGACCTGCATTTGATTTTACAAAACAGTCTTCATTTGTAGATGAACTTCTTACAACTATTTTTTCACCTTTAAATTTTTCAATTATCTTATCAGCTGTTTTTTTCTTATCACGATGATATTCTTTAGCTGTTATAATAAGCATTTCTTCAATATATCCTAATTTAATTACTTCATTTAAGGCTTTAAGGGTATTAGCCTTAGTAGATATAAATTTTATTGTCTGCTTATTATCTCTGTCTCCTAAATTTCCAATATAATCTCTCTCCATATTTTCAATCCTTTTTGTACCTAAAACTAATTTTCTTCAGTTACATCTTTTAGTTCTCCACCGTCCGTTACAATCTTCAACCACTCTTTTGCCTTTGCTACTGTTTCTTCATTAGGAACCATTACATAAGCTCTATTACTTGGAACTGAATATGTGTAATTTGACTGTCCTGAACCTGATACATTATAGCTTTGAATATTCCACTCGTATCCATTTGCCAATTGGAATTTAACAAATTTCTGAATGTTTTTCTTGCTAACGCTTGTCTGAAAACTTTCACTTATGCTTTCAAGTATTTTCTGATAATTATCCAAAATGCTTGGGGATGCACATTTTGATATCACACCTTTAATTACAGACATCTGATTCTTTCCACGCTGTACGTCACCTCTTGCAAATGATTTTCTTTCTCTTGCAAATACTAATGCCTTATCGCCATTCATATTATAATTAATTCCCTGACTATAGCTATATCCTTTTGCTGAGAAAGCACATTCAGAATCAACATCTATTCCACCTAATGCATTAATAATATCTTTAAATCCGTCAAAATTAACTCTCACATAGTAATCAATATCAATATCATAAAGCATTTCTAATGTTTCCATTGATACATCTACGCCATATAAACCTGCATGTGTAAGTTTGTCTCTTACTCCGTTTGAATTAGACAAAGGAACATAATAATCTCTAGGTGTTGAAAGTAATAAAATCTGTCTGGTCTGTGGATTTACTGACATTATTATATTTACATCACTTCTGCTCTTTGTTGTTACTGCGCCAAATGTATCAATACCGCTTATATAAACATTAAAGCATTCCTTTGTTATATCTTTCTTCTTATTTTCATTTTGAACCTGATGAGTAACTTTATATGTATAGATACATTTTACCTTCGATTCAAAATCAGTATAATCAGCTTCATCATTTTTCTTTTCACCCATAGATGTTATAACATCTATCATTGACTGATTTAATACAACTGCTCTTGTTTCTTTATTATATAAAGCTTCTGTCATGGTTATTACATCATCGTATTCCTGATAATTACCATCCTGATTAATCTTTTCATTAATGTTATTTAATAATTCGTCTTTGTCATCACCTACAAATTTCTGAATATATCCAAATTTATCATCTTTTAACTCTTCAATATTCTTTGCCTCATCATCTGATAATATATATACACCAAATTCATCTGTTGATAACTTACTGTTGTTTACAATTTTATCTATTGTTTTTTCTGATTCTTTAAAAATACCTTTTATAGTCTTTTGATTTAATCCAATTGCTATATCTGCTCCAACGCTCATTACAATCATAATTGCAGACATAACTATTGATACTATTGCTCCAACTTTGTTTTTCTTAATGAAAAATGGAATTAACATCCATAATGCTATCGCAATTTCTACTGCAACAATTAATCTTACCGGAATATAATTTAAAGCTACATTGTTGTTATAAGTTAATATCATATATAAAAATATCTCTAATATTACTATTGGAATTACCTGTAATATATTTAAAACTGTTGCTGTCATTTTTAATTTCTTATTTAACATCTCCATCTCCTTTTTAATTGTGTCTCATTTACAGCATTAAAATAGATTTTACCTTCTTTTATCTGCTTACTTTTTTTAAATAACAAACGTACTTTATGACTTCCGTATGCTATCGATAATTATAGCATTTCCCATTCATTACGACAATATTGTTATTGTCTATTCATAAATGATTAAGAAATAACTTTATTAAAATAATCACCTTGTAAATTTTTATACATATAATTAATGTATAGAAAATAGCTTTTATTTTAGTTTATATATTATGGAAGATTGATAATGTTAACGAAATAACGCTCGCGCTTCTTGCCACTCGTAACAGTTCTAAATTTTCAACTATATTTTGCTTTTAGGACCTCCGGCTCTAAGCAAAATATACCTGTCAATTCAATTTGAACCGACGGTGGCAAATGCCCTTTCTTATAACATTATCAATCTTCCATAAGAATAACATATATAATAAAAAAAGGTGATTTGTATGGATTCATTTGCAATTATTTCAAATGGGAATAAGCAGAAATATTTGTATGATTATTTAATTTTTCATAATTATTCTGCTAAACTTGTAACAAATTTTAACCTTACAGAATATAAATATATTGTCGCATCAATTCCTTTTTCCAAAGATGGAGAAAATGTAAATTGTGATTTTTATACAAGTTTTCCAATTACAACTTTTATTTCATTATTAAAACCGGGACAGATTTTATTTGGTGGAGGATTTAAAGGTTCAGTCGTATCACATTGTATGAATTCAGGAATTAAAGCAATCGATATCTTAAATATTCCTGACTTTTACAGAAATAATGCATTTTATACTGCAGAAGGACTTTTAGGATATATAATCAGCAACACTAATTTTTCTTTAAAAGCATCTAATATTTTAGTTCTTGGTTATGGAAAATGTGGAAGCGAAATATGTAATTTATTCAACAACGTAGGTTCTAATATTTTCTTTTATGAAAATAATGAGTCAAAAATAAACGATGGTTTAAATAAAAACTTTACTTTTTTAGATATAAATAAAAAGAATAATAATTTATCAAAAATAGACATAATTATTAACTGTATTCCTAAAAATATACTCTCCATAAGTAATCTTAAAACACTTCAGAAAAGTTGTACTATTTTCGATATAGCATCATACCCTTACGGATTTGACAAAGATATTTTAAATTCTCTCTCCCTGACATATCACATTTGTCCCGGACTTCCCGGCAAATATGCCTCTAAAAGTTCCGGCGAATTAATAGCAAAGAACATATCATCAATTATAGAAGGGACTGCAGAAAATGAATCACAGTTTAGATAATAAAAATATTGGAATCGGAATAACCGGTTCTTACTGTACCTACAAAAAAGTTTTCAACGAATTAAAACGTCTATCTGAAGTAAATACAAATCTTTATACAATTTTTTCAGATAACGCTTCTAAAACTGACAGTAGATTTGGAAACCATGAAGATTTTTTAAATTTAGCAAAAGAACTTAGCAATAAAGAGCCAATCACTACTATAACAGGAGCCGAACCAATTGGTCCTAAATCAATGTTTGACGTTTTAGTTATTGCACCATGTACAGGTAATACTCTTTCAAAACTTGCAAATGGAATTTCTGATACGCCTGTTTTAATGGCCTGTAAAGCACATTTAAGAAACAACAAACCTTTAGTTATATGTTTAAGTACAAACGATGCACTTGGAATGAATTTAAAAAATATAGGTATTTTATTAAATACTAAAAATATTTATTTTGTTCCTTTTGGAATGGATGATTATATTTCAAAACCAAATTCCATGACTGCACATGTTGATTTACTGCAGGATACAATAGTTAAAGCTTTGCAGGGCCGACAAATTCAGCCTGTAATACAAAGTCCACATGTAACAATAACCTAAAAGGTCCTATGGACCTTTTTTATATGATTTTAAGGAGGTTTTTATGAGCGGTATTGCCGGTTACTTTCAAACAGAATTTGACGTTGAGAGGAACCATACTTTGTATGCAATTTACGAAAGCAAATTAACTAATATGCAGGATTCGTTAATAACAAATTGCCACGAAAACAGTATAATTTACATGAAACATCATATTGGATTTACAGCAAGCAATTTTTCAGTCGCACATAGAGATTCGCTATCAGTTACCTATAAGAACAGAACAGCTTCTATCGTTTTTACAGGAAATATTTATAATTCAAATGAACTAAAATATAAATTATCATCCTATGATATTTCTGCTTATGAATTATGCAATGAAAAACTAATTCTATATTTATATTTAGTTTTTGGCGAAGATATTTTCAAAGAAATAAATGGTGGTTTTTCATTTGCAATTTACGAAAACAACTCATTAATAATAGTAAGAGACCCTATTGGTATAAAGCCATTATTTTATCATTGTACAAATAATCATTTTATATTTGCTTCTCAACAAAAAAGTATATTTGCTTACGGCATAAAACCCGAACTAACTAATGAAAGCTGGTGTGAAATAATCGGACTTGGTCCTGCACGAACTCCCGGAAAAAGTTTATTTAAAAATATATTTGAAGTACTTCCCGGCAATTATATAAAAGTAACTTTTAACTCACAGGACATTATCAGTTACCAAACTCATTGCTATTGGGAATTAACCTATAATCATCACACTGATCCTTATTTAGATACAGTTGACAAAGTTAATTATCTGATAAAAGACAGTATTAAAAAGCAATTAACTAAAGATACAACTATTTGTTCTCTTTTATCCGGCGGAATTGATTCAAGTCTTGTAACTTCTATTGCTAAATCTATGATGGATAAAGAAAACAGAGAATTGAAAACATACGCATTTGAATTTGAAGGCAATGAAATTTTCTTTAATGGGAACTCTTTTCAAAACTCATTAGACAGACCTTACGTAGAAATAATGAGAAAATACTTAAATTCTAATCATAAATATCTAACCTGTGACAGTTCAGGGCAAATTAAATATTTAAAAGAAACTGTTGATATGAGGGATGCTCCATGTATGGCAGATATTGAATCTTCTTTAATGTACTTTTGCAATGAGATATCAGAAACAAATAACATAGCTTTAACGGGAGAATGTGCTGATGAAGTATTTGGTGGTTACCCATGGTTTCATCGTGATGAAATGATAAACTCAAATTCTTTCCCATGGTCTAAAGATTTATCCGTAAGAACATCTCTTTTTAATGACAGTTTCATTCAATCTCTTAATTTAAAAGAATACGTTGATGATGCTTATAAAACTTCTCTAAGCAAATGTCCTGAAAGTGATTACAGCAACGAGAAAGATAAACGTCGTTTTGAAATTGGATATCTGACTATAAACTGGTTCATGATGACTTTAGTTAACAGAATGGAGCGTTGTAGTGTTTTCTCAGGGCTTGATGCAAGAGTTCCTTTTGCCGACTATAGATTAGTATCCTATGTTTTCAGTATTCCATGGGAATACAAATGTAAAGACGGAAGTGTTAAACATTTATTAAAAGAATGCGGAAAAGATTATCTTCCACCTGAAATCGTAAACAGAAAAAAATCTCCATATCCCAAAACTTACAATCCTGAATACGAGAAAATGATTGGTAAACTTCTTCTAGAAGAATTTGATAATAACTATGCACTTAATTTTATTGTAGATAAAAATAAAGTAATTGATTACATCAATTCATCTAAAGATTATGGCAAGCCATGGTACGGTCAGCTTATGGCTGGTCCACAAATGTTAGCATATATTCTTCAAATCAGTTATTGGTTAAAGAAATATAGTTAAATTGAATTTAAGAAAAAAGCTCCAACAGACAGTTGATTATTAAATATTCTCAAAACTAAAAAGATTATTTTTTTCAGCCTTGTCTGCCGGAGTTTTTCTTATGGTTACCTTATTTTAAAGCCTTATGTTTCCTGATTCACTCCATGCCACACTCAAACTGTTGTTTTCATTTTAAACTTCTGCATTAGCAGTTCCATTCTCTGCAACATAAACAACTTGTGTTTGTGGGATTACAGAAAAAATTAGCAGCAATGACATAATTATCGCTGATATTCTTTTCTTTAATTTTTGGTTAGACTTTCCCCTTATCATGTCTGTTTGCCTCCTTGTTTCTCTCCGTCCCTTTCAATATATCTTAACATTATAATCAAAAACATTTTTACTCAACTGTTTTTTAATCTTTGTTAGATTTGTATATATTTAACCAAGTTTTTTAAACAAACATAACTTTTTTTTTTGAAATTCTCCATATACTTTATCTGAATTTTTAACATTTCAAGTTGCTATAAAAACGATTTTATAAACATATAAAATTTATATATCTATACAAATGTGTTTAAAAAAACGGCATAGCCGTTTATACGTCTATGCCGTTAAAATTATTTTTATATTTTACTTTAACATCTATTTACAAATTAATATTAATTATATGATGGCTCATTATCAATTGGTAAATTAGGAAAATCAACAACAACATTTGTTCCTGTTACTGTAATAGTTCCTGATGTTGCTAATTCTTTATCAGATTCATTATCAAATGCCTTAATTACATATGTTCCATTAGGTACGCACTTGAATTCATATTTTCCATCATCATATGAACTTACGTAATCATATCCAATAGGTTCATCTGTTTTATCTGCTTTGTAAATTCTTACATAAGCTCTCTTATTAAGTACTGCACCTGATCTGTCTTTAAGAGTTCCCGTAATTGTTGCTCTTGTTGGAGCTGTATATGATAATACTGTATCAGCGCCTAAGCTTACATACTTAGCAAGAGTAATCTGTTCTCCATAACTTTCAATATATACAGAATAGTTACCTGCCGGGAGACATACCTTTGATGTAAGAATCTTCTTTTCATAATCAGTTGTTTCATCAGCAGATACTGCACTGAAAGTTTCATTTAAATCATGATTGTAAAACATTAATTCATCTGTGCTACTGTCATAATTATAAAGAACTGTAGTAACAGAAACTGCCGGAGTAACTACAACTGTAAGTGTTCCTATAGCTGTAAGTGTAGGATTTTCTATATCTGTAAACTGTACTCTAAGAGTATATGTTCCTGCTTCAACTTTTCCTGATCTACCATTAACATATACTCTACTTGATGTTGTTGTATATTTGTTTCCGTTTTCATCTGTATTTTCACTATCCAAATAAAATAAATCATTGTATGTGTCTAAAAGAGTAGCACGGTATTCTCCGCTTCCACCTTCAACATTAATGTATGATCCAATATATTCATGCGGATAAATTAATGCATTAGCCTGATCACCAATAGTCTTGTTTTCAGCAACAACCTTATTCTTGTCACCAATAAGGAAATTTACTTTTGAACTTGCTGTTCTACCAAGTTCGTCTGTACCTGTAAAGTTTACAACCTGATTTTCTGCTACAGCTGCAACCTTACCCTTAATGTTGTTTGTGTACTTTTCAATTGCTAAGCCTGCTGGAAGATTTCCTGATGCAACTGAAACTGTTTCATATCCAACAAGATTTTTGAAACCAACACCTGTATTAATTTCGTCTCCTACAACACCTGAAACAAGTTGTCTATATTCATATCCGTCTGCAAGAGCCTGTAACTCAACAGCGTTTTTCCCCTTTAATGATGGTACTGAAACCTGTACAAATTCTCCCATTTCAACTGAATTCTTTGTAAATATAGTGTAGTTTAAATTGTCGTTTGTAAATACTTTTTCAACTTCAAGTTCTCTGTTGTATGTACCTTCTGCACGAACTTTGCTCTTAACTACAAAGCTATCTTTTGTAAGTGCAATTGGTGTATCTAATACAACCTTATATGAGTCTACATAATAGTTATTTCTTGGATTGTTTAACTGTACATCTTTAATTCCATTCCATACAGCAACTGTACATGTAGCTTTCTTCTTGCTACCATCAAGAGCTGTAACAGTAACCTTAGCTGTTCCTTCGCCTACTGCACTAACAACACCCTTATTTGAAACCTTAACTACTTTTTCATTTGATGATGTCCACTTTACTGCCTTGTATGATTTCTTAGGAGCATTTACCTTAGCGCTCAACTTTTCTGAAGCACCAACTGCAAGGTCAAGATTCTTCTTGTTAAGTGTTACTTTCTTAACTGCATTCTTTACAACCTTAACTTTAATGCTTGCTGTTTTCTTTTTGTTCTTTACTGATACAACCTTAATTGTTGTTGTACCAACCTTTTTACCCTTTACAATACCTTTCTTAGATACTGTAGCAACTTTTGCATTGCTTGACTTATAAGTCACTTTCTTGAATGCTTTCTTCTTTGCTTTAACTGTTACAGTAAGTTTAATTGACTTACCCCTTGCAACTGTCGCAATTTTCTTTGTACCTGCAGGTGAAACGACTTTAACGCTTTTAACTGCATTTGTTGCCTTTGCTTTCTTCTTAGCTGCGCTTGCAGGTGTAATATTTGTTGAGAATACTAAAACAACTGCTAAAGCCAATGCTAACAAAGACTTGAATGTTGATTTTCTTTTCATTGAAAATTCCTCCTTCTCTTGTTTTTCATAACTGAATCTCAGTCTTTGTATATTATAGCACGTTGTACCACAATTTTCTTACAAATATTTCTTAAAATTTTCATAATCGTAATTTTCGTGTAATAATAGAATAAAATCAATTTTACTAATTAAATATTTAGCAATAATTAACAAGGCAACTTTTAAAAAATTTTAGTAAATTGTTATTTTATTCATTATTCAGCCTTATATATATAAGTTTTGCTTTATAAAAATAAATAAAATTGAATATTTATTCATATTATTTTGTTATTTCCTGCTAAATTTTTCTTTTTTAGAAAGTTTTCTGATTGGTTCAGTTTTATCTTCTACCGATGCAGCAAGCGTTTTTTCCATATTAAGGAAGAAAAAATTAAACTTAAAAAACGGTACTGCATCTCTTCTTGAAATTGAAAGTGGAAGCAATGATCCTGTATCTTACATGCTTACAATAATAGGTATATCTTTAGTTAATTCTAAATCTTTATCATCAATACCGTTAATGATTTTTTTCCAGATACTTTTCGGTCTTCTGATTGGTATATTTTTTGCAATTATCGGATTATTTATAATAAAAAAGACAACTATAATTAGTAACGGATTAGATACTATTTTTATGATTTCTCTTGTTTTAGCAGCATTCGGAAGTTCTATGTACTTAAATGGGAACACATTATTAAGTGTGTATTTATTAGGTATAATACTTGGCAATAGCAAAATAAAATGTAATTTTGTTGTGTTGTATAAATAATACTTTACCGTACTCTTGAAATACCTTGCTACAACACATCAATTCTGAAATTTAATCTGAATATAATTTTTATTTATATCTTAAATTATTATCATTCCATCGATACTAGATTGTCCATTCGTCACCTTCATCTAAATCATTATCTATCAGCCATTGGTCTTCTACAGCTAAAATCTTTTTTTCATTGTTCTCATTAATAAGTGTTACTGTTACTTTTGTTCTATCGTTCTGAGTTCGTTCTTCACATCCATAATCTCCATCAAATATATGTTTAATTTTCCACATTATATTTTAATCTCCTTTTTTATAACATTATAACTAAACTAAATAATATCAACGGTAAAAATAAAATTACCATTATAAACATAATCGCAAAAACTATCATTAATATTTTTTCAAATTCGATTCTTGTTTTTTTGTTATTTTCAACAAAAATAATTTCTCTATTTTCTTCCATTCTGTTTACTTCATCATATTCTTGAAGTTCTTTATCTTTTTCATTAATTATTGAAAACGGATCTTTTTGCTCAATTATTTGCTGATAAAAATTCTTTATATTCTCAACATCATCTTTATTACATCCTGAATATTCATTATTATGTGCTATATTATTACGTATCCATCTTGCATGTTTAAGCATATCATAATAATTATTCCAGGAATTAACTAATCTTCTATCAATAAATGGTGTTTTTTCCATTTCTTCTATATATTTTGTAACACCTTTATTACTTCTAAATAAATCCTTGCATAAATTATCCAGTTTTTTATATTCTTCAAAAAATTCAATCTCAATATTATCCATATCTCAACTTTCCTTCCGAAATCACTTAAGCATTATTGTATTTGCTTTTCTCTTAAACATCAATAAGGATAAATTTATTTTACAATATCTTTAGAGGTTATTTATATTAGGTGTTAATGGCCTACTTTTAATATATGTAAATTGTACCGGTACAACTGCCCTTCTTTCCCTGCATTGAAGGGCTTTTTTTCATGTTTCTTTTTTGTTGGCTACGTATTAGCTACCATTATTTTTTCATATGTTTTCACATATTTTGGTTCTAAACTTTACTTGGGGGTAAGGTTTAGAACCTTTTTAAGTTTTAAGTAAAAAAAGTAGGCACAGGAACCTATAACCTTTATAATTAAATCACCACAAAATAACCGAAAGGAGATTGCCTATGCCTAACAATGATTTTATATCAAATATCCTAGAAATAAAAGACCTAATTATAACAAATGTTGAATCATCTCCAGAAGAAATGCATATTTACTTTAAAATTGAACATCGTAATCACTTTTGTCCATGTTGTGGTGCAGTGACAAATAAAGTTCATGACTATCGTCCTTCAATTATAAAAGATGCACCAATAATGGGTAAAAACACATATCTTCATTACTCAAAAAGAAGATATCACTGTGATTGCTGTGGCAAACATTTTAACGAAAACTTTGCTTTACTTCCTAAACATTGCAGAATTACAACCAGACTAAATTTTCTTGCAATAAACATGCTTAAGGAGGTGCAAAATGTTTCCGCCGTAGCCCGACATGTTGGGATATCGCCTTCTACCATTTTTAGAAGAATAGAAGATATTAAATATCCTAAACCTTCTGTTCTCCCACAGGTTTTGTCCATTGATGAGTTCAAAGGTAACGCAGGCGGTGAGAAGTTTCAGGCAATACTAACTGAGCAGTGGCTTATTATTTAAAAGAGCAGTTTTATGATTTTATGGAATCAAAAGACAAAAATGAAGCTTATAAGAAACTTAGAAAATTTATATTAGCAGCACAGGCAAGCGAGTTAGAAGAATTTAATGCGACATTAACAATGTTATCCAACTGGGCTAAATACATACTCAATTCTTTCGATTGTTCATATTCAAATGGGTTTACGGAAGGAACAAACAATAAGATTAAAGTAATTAAAAGAAATGCTTATGGATATAGAAATTTCGAGAACTTTAGGAATAGAATCCTGATAACCTCTACTTAAAAAGAGAAAACACAGTTGCGAACAATGGTTCACAACTGTGTCAAAAATCTTTTTACCCCCACTCTTGACAAAGAGCCAAAAAAAGTGCCGCAATCGCATTGATTACGGCACTTTCAAGCATTTTATTTAATTGTTTGATTAGAACTTGCCAGCGTTAGCTGCTTCCTCAACAGAAACTGCTACAGCTACTGTAGCACCTACCATTGGGTTATTACCCATTCCGATAAGACCCATCATTTCAACGTGAGCTGGAACTGATGAAGAACCCGCGAACTGAGCGTCTGAATGCATACGTCCTAATGTATCTGTCATACCATATGAAGCTGGACCAGCAGCCATGTTATCTGGATGAAGTGTACGTCCTGTACCACCACCTGATGCTACTGAGAAATACTTCTTACCCTGTTCGATACATTCTTTCTTATATGTACCTGCAACAGGATGCTGGAATCTAGTTGGGTTTGTTGAGTTACCTGTAATAGATACACCAACGTTTTCGTGATGCATGATTGCAACACCTTCCTGTACATCGTCAGCACCGTAACATTTAACAGTTGCACGAAGTCCATCTGAGTAAGCTTTTTCGTAAACAATGTTTAACTTAGCTTCTTTATAATCGTATTTTGTTTCAACGAATGTGAAACCGTTAATTCTTGAGATAATCTGAGCTGCATCTTTTCCAAGACCATTTAAGATAACTCTTAAAGGTTTCTTACGAACCTTGTTAGCTTTTTCAGCGATACCGATAGCACCTTCAGCAGCTGCGAATGATTCGTGACCTGCAAGGAATGCGAAACATTCTGTTTCTTCTTCAAGTAACATCTTTCCTAAGTTACCATGTCCAAGACCTACTTTTCTGTGGTCGGCAACAGAACCAGGAATACAGAAAGCCTGAAGACCTTCACCGATTGCTGCAGCAGCATCAGCAGCTCTTCTACATCCTTTCTTAATAGCAATAGCTGCACCTACTGTGTAAGCCCAGCATGCATTTTCAAAACAAATTGGCTGAATCTTTTTAACCTGTTCGTAAACATCTAATCCAGCGTCCTTTGTAATCTTTTCAGCTTCTTCGATAGAAGCGATTCCATAACTATTTAAAACAGAATTAATCTGATCAATTCTTCTTTCATATGATTCAAATAATGCCATTGTTGTTACCTCCTATTCCTTTCTTGGATCGATAATCTTAACAGCGTCATCAACACGTCCATACTGACCCTTTGATTTTTCCCAAGCTGTTGTAGGATCATCACCTTTTTTAATAAAGTCTGTCATCTTTCCAAGATTTACAAACTGGTAACCAATAACTTCATTATCAGCATCAAGAGCGATACCTGTTACATAACCTTCAGCCATTTCAAGGTATCTAACACCTTTAGCCTTTGTTGCGTACATTGTACCAACCTGTGAACGAAGACCTTTACCTAAATCTTCAAGTCCGGCACCAACTACAAGACCATCATCTGAGAAAGCACTCTGTGTTCTACCATATACAATCTGTAAGAATAATTCTCTCATTGCTGTATTGATAGCATCACAAACTAAGTCAGTGTTTAAAGCTTCAAGAATTGTCTTTCCCTGAAGAATTTCAGCTGCCATAGCTGCTGAATGTGTCATACCTGAACATCCGATTGTTTCTACTAATGCTTCTTCAATGATACCTTCTTTAACATTTAAAGTAAGCTTACATGCTCCCTGCTGAGGTGCACACCAGCCTACACCATGTGTAAAGCCTGAAATATCTTCGATTTTTTTTGAATGAACCCATTTTCCTTCTTCTGGAATTGGAGCTGGTTCATGCTTTGCACCCTTAGCTACAGGGCACATCATTTCAACTTCTTTTGAATAAATCATTTGAATAAATACTCCTTTCGAAATATAACCTAGGGAACTATCCCCATATTTTTAGCATAAAACAAGTAATGCTACCCATCTTATGCTATGTATTATTTGTGAGCGTTTAGTCTGCCCACACCTTTGTTTATTTTCTCATAAAATCACAAAATAGTCTATAGTTTTACAAAATCTTTCAAAAAAAATTGTAACTGCAGGTCTTGTTGTAGGTATAACTATTGTTGGATGAGATATTTCAAGATATCCTACATTAAGTGTACTTGTTACGAGAAATGTTAATGAAAGTCAAATGAAAGACCCCTCTTCAATGATTTTTTCATAATATCACTCCTTCAATTTTTATATACAAAATGTATATATTCCTATTTTTTTGCTAATTATGGAACACATTTTCCACATTGTGTAGATATTTTGTAAACAAAAATTATATTTTGTTCATTTTTTATTCAAATATTGTTTTCATTTCATTAATAAACAATCTTCCTGACTTTGAAATATATTTTCCTTTTTTAAATGCTACACACATTTTTCTGCTTGTACTTTCTTTTGTTCCCACTTTGTAATATATAGGATGATTTGCATAATTATTAAATTTAATTGCACTTTCAGCAACAAAAGTCACACCCATTCCAGCCACTGCCATTGCAAATCCTGTTGTTGACTGCTGAATTTCCATTATTTCCTCTGGGCTAATTGAATATTCGTCAAACAATTTGTTTACAATCTTTCTAACTCTTTGGTCTTCATTTAATAATATAAATCTTTCATCTTTAAATTCAGACATATCAACTTCTTTTATAGCTTCATCATTCAGTTTTCCTGCAATTATAGTTTCAGGACTAACCTGATAATCTTTCAACTTTTCATTTATGACATTTTCCCTTGGTACCGCTATAACAATTCTTTCTTCAAATATATCTTCTTTTTCAAATAAACTATCATCTATATCACTGTCAGAAAGGAAAATATCAACCGTACCGTCTAAACATTTCCTTTGAATATCCGGAGTTTTTCCTTCTATTATCTGAAAGTTAATTCCGGGATATTTTTTACTATATTCTGTTAACGCATATGGCAAATAACTCAACGAAAAACATGCAGTACTGCCTAATACAATCGTTCCGGTTTTAAGTTCATTTAAATCCGATATTTCTTTTTCAAAACGTTCTTTAGCTTCTATAACTGAACCCGCATACTCTAAATATGATTTGCCAAATTCTGTAAGTTCAATAGGTGATATACTTCTGTCAAATAAAAGTATTCCCCACTTTTTTTCTAATTTATTGATATATGAACTTAAAGCCGGTTGCGAAATTCCAAGTTTCTTTGATGCTTTAGAAAAGCTTTTTTCTTTCGCCACTTCTTTAACATAATAAAATCCTGTATTCTTCATCTTTTTTCTCCATCCTATTGAATATTAAATTATATTTTATCACTAATACGTCAAATCTGTCGAGTATCCTTTGTAGATTCATTAGGTGCATATAAAAGCAGATGGCATCATTGACACCATCTGCTTTAAAATTCAAATTAATTATTTGATTAATTATTTTGCTGTAATATATCCCTGTGCTGTAAGAAGTTCTGCTGAAAGAACTGCTCCGCCTGCTGCACCTCTTAAAGTATTGTGAGATAATCCTACAAATTTATAATCATATACTGTATCTTCTCTTAATCTACCTACTGAAATTCCCATACCATTTTCAAAGTTTACATCTAATGAAACCTGTGGTCTGTTGTCTTCTTCTAAATACTGGATAAACTGCTTTGGAGCACTTGGAAGATCAAGTTTCTGTGGAAGACCACTGAAGTTTCTTAATTTTTCAATTAATTGTTCCTTTGTAGGTTTCTTAGCAAACTTAACAAATACTGCTGCTGTATGTCCATCAAGAACCGGTACTCTAATACACTGAGTTGTTATTACAGGAGTTGTTGCCTTTTTAATAACACCATCTTCAACTTTTCCCCAAAGTCTAAGTGGTTCCTGTTCTGATTTTTCTTCTTCACCACCAATAAATGGAATGATATTTCCTACCATTTCAGGCCAATCCTTAAATGTTTTTCCTGCGCCCGAAATTGCCTGATATGTTGTTGCTACTACTTCTGTAGGTTCAAATTCTTTCCAAGCTGTAAGAACAGGTGCATAACTCTGAATTGAGCAGTTAGGTTTAACTGCAACAAACCCTCTCTTTGTACCAAGTCTTTCTTTCTGGTATTTAATAACTTCATAATGTTCAGGATTAATTTCAGGAACAACCATTGGTACATCAGGTGTCCATCTATGTGCACTATTATTTGAAACTACAGGTGTTTCTGTTTTAGCGTAAGCTTCTTCTATAGCCTTAATTTCATCCTTTGACATATCAACTGCACTAAATACAAAGTCAACTGTTGAAGCTACTGCTTCTACTTCATTTACATTGTGTACAATCATGTTCTTAACTTTTTCAGGCATAGGTGTTGTCATTTTCCATCTATCGCCTACAGCTTCTTCGTATGTTTTTCCTGCTGAACGAGGGCTTGCAGCTAATGTTGTAACTTCATACCAAGGATGATCTGCAAGTAAAGTTATAAATCTCTGTCCTACCATTCCTGTTGCGCCTAAAACGCCAACCTTTAATTTCTTTTCCATATGACCTCTCCATTTTTTTTATTTTTGGTGATTAATCCACCCATATATTATGAACAATCAGATGTATTATTTATTTAGTATAAATCTGACCAATCATCATCACTGTTAGAATCTGCATCTGTAGAATTACTCTTGTTACTATTATCATTTAATACATCATCTGAAGAATCATTTTTTGTATCATTTGATGAACCATCTTTATCTCCATCAAAGAATATATCTTCAGCTGAATTATTTCCATTACCATTGTTATTAATCTTTGCTGTTTCCTGTTCAGTAGTTGTTTCTTTCTCTTTATCAGTATTTTTTGTGATAACTTCAGTCGTTGTAACTTTCTCGTTATTGCTTTCACTTTCTTTTAAAGAATTAAATCCAACTATTCCTGCTAACGCAATTACTATTACTATTACGCAAACAAGTACTATACTACTTCTTTTTTTCATATTGTCATTTCTCCTACAATTATATGTCTTGTTTCTCAATTAAGTCAGATGCCGATTATGGGAAACTTTTTTATAGCAAATGAATTTTGCTCATTTTTCCTAATATCAGATTATTTTTCTATGGAAACAGTTGTTTCTTCCACAGTCAATGTTTCTTCGTTAAGAAGCGATTCATCTTCTAACTGTTTTTGTCTTTCTTCTAACTTTTTCCGGTATTCTTCATCATATTTTTGTACTGATGTTTTATATGTATCGCTCATACAATATATTTCTACCTGCATAATTCCATAGCATAAAAGTATAACAACTAAAATACCTATAAACCCTGAAACAGGATTATGTTTTCTAAATACCGGAATGTTATCTATATATTTAAAATCTGACAAAAATAATGCCGGACTTAATACTGCAACGAGAATAAATACATATTTAAATATCTCTAAAACAACATCTAGTGGTTCAAATTTAAGTGATGTAAATTCTCCATATAAACTAAATAACACATATGAAATAACTAATACATAATATAACAATGCCGGAATCATCTTATAAGACTTTCCTGAGCGGAATCCAAACAATTTGACATTGTCATATTTCTGTGGATTTTCAAGTCTGTTACGTTTATTATCATACTTTTTATAAATGTCCCTGTTATTCGCTGTTCTGTATGGTTTATATTTTTTTGTCATTGACTCTCCTAACAATCATTAAATCTGATTAAATATTAATGCCAACAAAAATATTAACAATTAACTTTTAAGATGTCAAAAAGTTCTTCTTTCCGACAATACGGTTATTATAACCACTTTACAATGAAATGTAAATAATTAGTTCACGTATTTAAGATTTAATCTAATAATTAATTGACAACAATTTTATCATTTTGTATTATATATAGGTGTGACACGCTTCTGTGGCTCAGTTGGTAGAGCGACGCACTCGTAATGCGTAGGCCACGGGTTCGAATCCCGTCAGGAGCTGATTAAAAGGCTATTAGATTTACTATTATCTAATAGCCTTTATAAGTTTCATTTATAATTTTTTTATTAACTCTTTACCCATATCGGTTATATCACCTAATACGTCTCCATAATTTGTTACGCCCTCTAAACGACTGTCATTTCTTCCTGAAATATCAGATTCCGTAAGACCTTTTTTAACTCTTGACTGTTTATTGTCCTTTTGAATCAAATTACTAATCTTATAGTTCGTTTCGGTTTCATGATTATGTCTTGCATCACTATTTCTATAACGCATAAAGTTAATAATGTAAAATGCTATACCTGCTAATAAAACAATCCAACTAAAGTCACTATCATCTGCATTCATATTCCATAGTGCAAATATTACAAAACTAATTATTTCAACGATAAATGATACTAACAATAACCTAGAAATATCAATCGGTACACTTCCCATGGTTTCTCCGGTTCTACCGTTTACAGCTACATAATGTAACCTTTCTTTTTCATTTTTCTTTTCGAGATAACTATATAACCATACCGGCAAATATGAGGCATTCCAGTTTATACCATTATTTTCATAATTTTCTACATCCCAGCGTACGCCTCTGTTGTATTTCTTCGTTGTTGTCTTAGCTGCAATTCGTGATATATCATGAATCTGTTTTGTAGCCAGTGGTTCTATATCTTTCACGTTCATATCTCTCTTTTCAGATGTATACCCTCTTAGATAATTAGAATCAAATTTAACACAATTTTCTGTATCAAATGGCATAATTGAATTAACAATATTGTTAGTCTGTATAGACGAAGCGTTGTCTATTCGTTCTCTGCTTGCTTCAATTGTAAGTCCATTTATTGCTATATCAAATTCTCTTTCTATGTCATATCCCTGAGCATCATAATATGTAACGGAATCTTTAGAATCCTTTTTGTACTGTTTTACTTCTTTTTCAGCTTCTCCTGAAAGTTCAACATGTTCATTTGCATCAACAATCATATAAGGGAAATATACACCCATAACATTTTCTATTGAAAATTCGTTTTTAAACTGCTTATTTGCAAAAAACTTTCTTTTACCGACAAAGTTTTCTATAGATGATTTTGCCTCGTCTTTTGTTATTCTAAAAGGTAAAACAACATCCGGTACTGCTCCATTTGCCACTTTGCTGTTAACTGAAAGTGTATTACGACACCAATGACATCTTGCCTGTGTTGTTTCTCTTGTATCTATAACAACTTCTGCTCCACAACTTGAACACTTTAAGGTAACTATATCTTCACCTGCAGTAATATCCTCTGCTCCTTTGTTTACATGTTCTCCCTCTAGCTTTCCTGCATCCGTAACGATTTCTTCTGATTTTTCAGGTTCAAATTCATATCTACAATAATTACATCTTAATTTTCCTGTTTTAGGATTTTGCGATATGTCAGTTGAGCCACATTTTTCACATTTTATCTGTCCGTTTTCCGACATAAGACCCTCCATCTTTCACAAATTCATATAAATTAAAGTCCTAAAAGTTTTGCTTTTAATGCATCAAATTCTTCCTGTGAAATAATTCCTGCATCTAAAAGTTCTTTTGTTTTCTTTAATTTTTCATATGGATCTTCCTGTGCCGGCTGACCTGCATTCTGTCCCATATTCATATTCTGTTGCATGTTTTGTTGACCCATGTTCATATTCTGCTGCATATTCTGTTGTCCCATATTCATATTCTGTTGTCCAAACTGATTATTCATCATTCCACCAACAGCGTTCATTCCCATTCCCATAAATGCCATTCCTGATGCTCCACCATTTGGATTTTCACCTGCTGCCTGGAATCCTCTTGCTACTGACTGTTGCATAAATGATGCACCTCTGTTTCCTGCTAATGCATCTGCTTTTCTTACATCACTAAGTAATGCCTTTGTATCCTCGTCATATTCAACTGTCTGGATTGCAACTTTAACGATTTCCAAACCTCTGTCACTTCTCCACTGATATGCATCCTCTACGACTTCAGAAAGAGTCTTTGCAAAGCCAAGCTGGTCTGCCTGAATCTTTGACATTCTGTTTCCACGCTCAGGGTCATTTGTATATTTGGAAAATGCTGCTGAAAGACTTCCAACAACTTCATTAAATAACTGTTCTCCTGCCGGATTATCCATATCCGCAAAATCAAATACTTCATTATTTGGCAATAAATATGTAGCTGGTACAAAATTCTTTACAAATAATATTGGGTCTACAATCTTCATTGTATAAGTTCCTCGTGTCATTGCTCCTGCCTGAGTTCCCAAATATGCATCATCCCAATATATTTCTGACTGTGTTCCAAATCTGTTATTAGGGATTTCCTTCATATTAACATATACAGCCAACTGCTGTGCTGAAGGTTCACCACCAAATTTAAATCTTTCCCAAGACTGTTTTAAGACTGATTCAATTATTGAATCGCCTGCAAAAAAAGACTTTGCATTTGCGTCATCTGATTTAAAAAGATATTCTCCCGGCTCACATATACAAGCTGTAATCGCACCATCCTGTAATGTTATAAGCGCAGTTCCTTCAGGTACTATCACCTTTGAACCATTTGAAATAATTCCTACTGAACCTTTAGTATTTGAACCTCTTCCTCTATTTGTTTCTGATAGAACAGCCTTATATATAACTGCCCCTGCACCTAAATCTGTCGGTGGTGTAAAATAATCTAACCACTGATCTGCAAATGTTCCACCTACTGCATCAATTGCTCCTTTAATAAAACCCATTTTTCCGTTCCTTTCGTGTTATTATTTTGTATCTTTATTTATTCATCTCTTCCCTTAAAATATAATATCTCGTATTCTATTTCTATATTCATTTTACAGAAAAATAAAACCCAATACAACTGCTTTTTTTATATCATTTGTAACCTTAAAAGTCAATTTTAATTGCCGTTTGCATCCATATTTGCTATAGTAACAAGTACAGACTTTTAGTAGCAAAATAAAGGAGAATTTGCATGATAGCAATTAATGTGATTAGTAAAAACGAATTTATGAACGCAATTTTTATAAAAGATACATTTGACTATATGTTGGTAAGCGAATTAGAATTAACAACAATCAACACTTTCTCTGTTGACGGGCGTATTAACAAAGATTTTATTAAAAAAAATGAACTTGAAGAGCCTGAAGACGATTTCATCTCATGGGGAAGTATCAGACATATATGTTTTGAAATTATCAAAGGTAAAAACGCTCCATTAAAATTTAAAATCACATTAAAACTTCCTAATTCTTATATTGAAAAAATTTTAACTTCTGTTGATACTAACATTGAAGCTTCGCAGGTTTTAGGAATGTACATACATATTAATTATGAAAACAACAAGTTAAATGTTATTACAGGTACCTCCTTAAGTATATTTACAATGGACAAGTCCATTGATAAATTCTGGGATAAACAAATTACTACTTTACTAAATCAACATTTCGAACTTGAAATTGAATAAATTATAAATTCAATACAATTTTAAAACTCATAAACACATCTTCTCGCGCATTTGTTAGCACTCTTTTTTATCGAGTGCTAATTTTCTCTTGACTTTTACATTTGACCTGTCTAAAATATATATCAAGCGTAAAAATTATGGTGAATGCAAATACTTCGAAATTGTGAAAATTGATAAAATTAAAAGAAATAGTATTTGGAAACACTAATAGATTTATATAAAGGAGTGATATATATGGCAGCTACAAAAGGTAGTTTATCTATTAACAGTGAAAATATTTTCCCAATTATAAAGAAATGGTTATACTCTGACCACGATATCTTTTTCAGAGAACTTATTTCTAATGGTTGCGATGCAATTACAAAATTAAAAAAATTATCTCTTATCGGAGAGTACGAATTTAAAGATGATGAAGAAAGCGAACTTAAAGTTCAGGTTATAGCTAATGCAAATGACAAAACATTAACATTTATCGATAATGGTATCGGTATGACAGCTGAAGAAATTGATGAATATATCAATCAGATTGCTTTTTCAGGTGCCGAAGCTTTCCTTGAACAGTATAAAGACAAAACTAATGAAGATCAGATTATCGGTCATTTTGGTTTAGGTTTCTATTCTGCTTTTATGGTTGCAGATAGAGTTACTATTGAGTCTCTTTCTTATAAAGAAGGTTCTAAGGCTGTAAAATGGGAATGTGAAAATGGTCTCGAATTTTCTATGGATGACTGCGATAAAACAGACAGAGGTACAAAGATTACTTTATATTTAAATGATGATAGCTTAGAATTTGCAAATGAGTTCAAAGCACGTGAAATCATTCACAAGTACTGCTCTTTTATGCCCGTTGAAATATTCCTTTCTAACCCAAACGCTGAACCAGAATATGATACAATTCCTGAATCAGAAGTAACTGACAAAGATACAGTAATTGAAACTATTGTTGAAGAAGCTAAAACTGAAGAAAAAGAAAATGAAGATGGAACTAAAGAGGTTGTAGAGGTTTCTCCTGCTACTACTAAAGCTAAAATCCTTAAAAGACCAAAGAGCATTAGTAATCCTGTTCCACTTTGGACAAAACATCCAAATGAATGTAGTGAAGAAGAATACAGGCAGTTCTATCATGAAGTATTTATGGATTACAAGGAACCTTTATTCTGGATTCATTTGAATATGGATTATCCATTTAACTTAAAGGGTATTCTTTACTTCCCTAAGATTAATACTGAATTCGAATCTGTAGAAGGTGTTATCAAATTATATAACAATCAGGTATTTATTGCTGATAACATTAAAGAAGTTATTCCTGAATTTTTAATGGTATTAAAGGGTGTAATCGATTGTCCTGACCTTCCACTTAACGTATCAAGAAGTGCTCTTCAGAACGATGGATTCGTTAAGAAGATTTCAGATTACATTACTAAGAAGGTTGCTGATAAGCTTTCAGGAATGTGCAAAACAGATAAAGAAAATTACGAAAAATACTGGGATGACATTTCACCATTCATTAAATATGGATGCCTTAAAGATGAAAAATTCTGTGAGAAGATGTCTGACTATGTTTTATTTAAAAATATTGACGATAAATTCCTTACATTTAAAGAATGCTTAGAAAAAAATAAAGAAGCTCACGAAAACACAATCTTCTATACAACTGACCCTGTTCAGCAAAGTCAGTACATTAATATGTATAGAAACGAAAATATAGATGTTGTTATTTTGAAAGATGCTATCGACCAGCCATTTATAACACAATTAGAGCAAAAAAATGAAAATGTAAAGTTTGTTCGTATTGATGCTGAATTAACAAATACTTTCAAAGAAGAAGTTAATGAAGATGAATTAAAAGAAATGACTGACAAACTAACTGAAACATTTAAGAAATCTTTAAACAGAGATACTCTTGATGTTAAGGTTGAAAAGATGAAAGATTCTTCTATTTCTTCTATGATTACTTTATCAGAAGAAAGCCGTCGTATGCAGGACATGATGAAGATGTACGGAATGGCAGGAATGGATCCTTCAATGTTTGGTGGTGCAGGTGAAACTCTTGTTCTTAATTCAAACAACAACCTTGTTAAATATATCATTGATAATCCTGAGGGAGAAAATACTGATTTAATTTGCAAGCAGTTATACGACCTTGCAATGATTAGTCATACACCTCTTAATCCGGAATCAATGACAGCTTTTATCGAAAGAAGCAACAAGATTCTTGAAATCATAACTAAATAATATTATTTGAGAATATGTATAATTGTTAAATAGTTTACAGTTCACTTCTTCTCTAATAAAAAATGGGCACTTATTTTGTACTACCATCAAAAGTCAGATAAAAAATTGATGGTGTATCAATTCAAGTGTCCATTTTTATAACTATTCGATACTATCTAATTTATAATATCACAGTTAAACATTTCTTCTATAGCACTATTAAAATGTTTTAAATCATTTGCTTTCTTGATTCGTTTCCAATTCTTTTCATAATTCTCAAATAGTGGTGACATATATCTCCATGCTTCTTTCATCTTAAATAAAAGATTTCTATCACCGCTCATTACTTCTTTATAATCATTATATATAATTTCATTAAATCTATACAATTTTTCTTTAGTGACTCTCTCACCACCTCGTATTTCAGAAAAAATATTTGGATTAGTAATTGCTCCTCGACCAATCATTACACTGTCTATGTTTGGAAATCGTTTTGTAATTTTATTATAATCATCTACGCTGTTCACATCACCATTGTAACAAAGTTTATTTTTGCTGTTTTTATAGGCATACTCAAACACTTCTAAATTAGGAGTGTTATTATAAAAATCTTCTCTCACTCTTGGATGTATGATTAATTCCTTTAAATTATATTTATTATATATTTCGAGTATTTCATAAAATTCTTCCGGCTCATACATTCCGATTCGCGTCTTTACTGATATTTCCATCCCTGACTCATTTACCATTTTATCAAGCAAAATATCTAAATCTTCAAGATTTTTCAAAAGGCCTGAACCACGTCCTTTTGATACTACTGTTCCTGACGGGCAGCCTGCATTTATATTAACCTCTGTATATCCGTAATCTTTTAATTTACTCATTGCACTAAGTGCCTGATCTGTCTGTTTTGTCATAAGCTGAGGAATCAAAACATTTATTTTATTATTTTGCGGATTTATATCTCTTACTTCTTTATTAGAAAATTTTTTATTCTGACTTGTACCTATAAACGGTGCAAAAAATTTATCTGGTTGTTCAAATACTGCTGCTAAGGCATTTCTATATATGTATCCTGTTATTCCTTCTAATGGTGCTAAATATAATTTCATTTTTCTTCCTTTTATCTCAATGCCAGGACTTTATATGCATAATACACGAAGCTGCTTTAATCCTAACATTAATTTAATTTTTTAATCCACGAACCATTATATTATATTGCAGAATATTTTCAAATAATAATTTCTATATGATTATGTAAATATGTGCACATAAAAAAGTCCTTATTATATTGTATCGATTTTGTTTTATTTGTTGTTATATTTTACTTTTCTATGTTTTTATATGTTGTTATATTTTTGCTTTATTAAATTTAATTCATTTGTAAAATTATGTAATAACTTTCAAAATATAAATTTTAATTAAAATACATTATTATATGCATAGCTTCAAAACATCTACTCTACAAATATATATTTGAAAAACTACTGTTATAATGCTATAATTTTTAAGATGTCTTAGTGCAATATATAACAAAAGCGATTCAGAAATTTGTTTATACCAAAAAGAATTTCATCAATTTGTTTATTGTAATATATTTGTAAGATGTAAATACAAAAAAAGAAATGAGGAATTACATATGAAATTATGGGGAGGCCGTTTCACAAAAGAAACAAATAAATTAGTACATAATTTTAATGCGTCATTATCATTTGACCAGAAATTTTATAAACAGGATATTCAAGGTAGCATTGCCCATGTTACTATGCTTGCAAAGCAGGGTATTATTGAAGAATCAGATAAAGTTGCAATTATTAACGGATTAAATAGCATTTTAACGGATATCGAAAACGGACATTTAGAGTTTACTCCTGAACATGAAGATATTCATAGTTTTGTTGAAGCTCATCTTATTGAAAGAATTGGCGAGCCTGGTAAGAAATTACACACAGGAAGAAGCCGTAACGACCAGGTTGCATTAGACATGAAATTATATGTTCGTGACGAAGTTGTTGAGCTTGACTCATTATTAAAAACTTTGCTTCAGTCCATAATGAAAGTTATGGAAGAAAACACTGAAACTTTTATGCCTGGATTTACTCATTTGCAGAAAGCTCAGCCTGTAACTTTAGCTCATCACTTTGGAGCATATTTTGAAATGTTTAAAAGAGACCGTAGCAGATTAACAGATATTTATGGCCGTATGAATTATTGTCCTTTAGGTGCTGGTGCATTAGCAGGAACAACATATCCTCTTGATCGTGAATATACTGCTTCTTTGCTTAATTTTGATGGTCCAACATTAAATAGTATGGATTCTGTTTCTGACAGAGATTATGTAATTGAATTAATGTCTGCTTTATCTACAATCATGATGCATTTAAGCAGATTCTGTGAAGAAATTATTATATGGAATTCTAACGAATATAGATTTGTAAATATTGATGATTCTTATAGTACAGGCTCAAGTATTATGCCTCAGAAGAAGAATCCTGATATTGCCGAATTAATCAGAGGAAAGACAGGACGTGTTTATGGTGCTCTCACTTCTATTCTTACTACAATGAAAGGAATTCCTCTTGCTTACAATAAAGATATGCAGGAAGATAAGGAATTTGCATTTGACGCAATCGACACTACAAAGGGTTGTATTGCATTATTTACAGGAATGATTGATACTATGACATTCAATAAGGATATTATGGAAAGCAGCGCTAAAAACGGATTTACTAACGCTACAGACGCTGCTGATTATTTAGTAAATCACGGAGTTCCATTTAGAGATGCTCACGGCATTGTTGGACAGCTTGTTTTATTCTGTGAAGGTAAAGGTATTTCTCTTGACGATATGACATTAGATGAATTTAAGGCTATCAGTCCAGTATTTGAAGAAGATATATATGATGCAATCAGTCTTAAGACATGTGTTGATAAGCGTTTAACAATTGGTGCTCCAGGTAAAGAAGCTATGGATAAAGTAATCGCTATTAACAAAGAATATTTAAGCAAATAAAAGAAATTATTTTAATAAAAAACTGAGGTTTGAATCCATCCCATTGGATTAACCTCAGTTTTTTTAGCAATTATATGATACCTAAGTTTGTAACTAAGTTTTTTCATAAAAATATAGGCTCTACTATTTATCATAATAGCTTAATCTACATTGTGTACATTTACGTCAAGCTGATTAAATGGAATTGAAATTCCTGCTTTATCAAAAGAAACACGTATATTTTCGTTTAAATAAAATTTGCAATCCCAATAATATTCAGTAGGCACCCACACTCTAACTTCCATTATAATTGCGCTATCTGCTAAATTTTTGACAACTACTGCGTTTGCCTCATCGCGCATTATATTAGAATAACTGTTCATCACTCTTTCGAGTTCTTTACGTGCAAGTTCTATATTATCATCATACGATATTCCAACTTCAACATCTACTCTTCTCTTATCATTCATGGAATAATTCGTTAAAATGCTATTTGACAATGTTCCGTTTGGTAATTTTACAGATTTATTGTCTACTGTTTTTAAAGAAGTATAGAAAATATCAATTTTATAAACTGTTCCTTCTACTCCATTTGATTCTATATAATCTCCTACAGTAAACGGCTTCATAATTAAAATCATAACTCCGCCTGCAAAATTTGATAAACTTCCTTCAAATGCAAGACCTATTGCTAAACCTCCGGAAGCCACAATTGCTGCAAATGATGTTGTTTCTATACCAACCTGTCCACAAATTGTAATCGCAAGTATAATATATAAAGTAACTTTTAATACTGAGTGAATAAATTTTGCTACACCTTCATCTGCTGATGATTTGGCAAATATTCTATCTACAAACTTAAGAATAAATTTAATTATAAATTTTCCAATTACAAATATAATTACTGCAATAATTATATCTATACCAAAGGCTACTGCTTTATCTATTAAATCACTACCTATCTGTGATAATTTGCTCGCGTCCTTTGATAATTGTTCAATATTATCTGCTACACTTTCTACTTCTTTTTGAGTAGCACTAGCTAACATTAACATATGTTTCCTCCTTCCAATTAATTATAACTATAAACAATAAAAAGTCTTAGACTGTTTATTATCCAAGACTTTTTATAATGTAATGTGATATGCCTTATGGATTGCATACATTAAATGGCATACTCAATCCTTTAATCACATGTGTATTTGCTAAAAATTGATTATTTTACGATACGTACTTTAATTACGCCTTCAATTTTTTCAATTTTTTCAACTAAATTATCAGTAGCTTTACTATCTAAATCCATAATTGTATAAGCATAATCTCCTCTTGATTTATCAACCATATCTGAAATATTCATACCTTCAGCAGCAACTGCAGATGAAAGCTGACCAATCATGTTTGGAATATTTTTATGACAAATTGTAATTCTTGCAACCTTGTCACATACGCCTAAATCACATTTTGGATAATTTACAGAATTAATAATATTTCCGTTTTCAATGAAATCTTTTAATTCTTTAACTGCCATTACAGCACAATTATCTTCTGACTCTTCAGTTGAAGCACCAAGATGTGGTGTAGCAATAACATTCTTTGCCTTAGCTATCTTAGCATTAGGGAAGTCTGTTACATATCTCTTTACTTTACCTGATTCTAATGCTGCAATCATGTCATCATCACATACAAGTAAATCTCTTGCAAAGTTAAGAATTACAACTCCATCTTTCATCATAGCGATTGTGTCTTTATTAATCATTTCTCTTGTATCATCTAATAATGGTGTATGAACAGTGATGAAATCACATTCTTTGTAAATTTCTTCTCTTGTATTTACATGTTTAACTTCACTTGATAATCTCCAAGCTCCATCTACTGAGATAAATGGATCATAACCATATACTTCCATACCAAGTTCTGTAGCTGCATTTGCAATTAAGCTACCAATAGCACCAAGTCCAATAACTCCAAGTTTTTTGCCCATAATTTCATTTCCGGCAAAATTCTTTTTAGCTTTTTCCATTGTCTTGTTGATGTTTTCGTCTTCTTTATTGTCTTCAACCCATTTGTTTCCGCCAATAATATCTCTTGATGCAAGAAGCATTCCGCATAATACTAATTCCTTAACACCATTTGCATTAGCACCCGGAGTATTAAATACAACAACACCCTTTTCTGCACACTTGTCTAAAGGAATATTGTTAACCCCTGCACCTGCTCTTGCAACTGCTAAAAGATTATCAGATAATTCCATATCATGCATTGCTGCACTTCTTACTAATACTGCATTTGCTTCTTCAAAATTATCTGTAAATTCGTAATTATCTGTAAATTTGCTTGTTCCTACTTTTGAAATAGGATTTAAACAATTAACCTTAACCATTTTTCCTTCTCCTTATTATGCGTTTTCTTTTTCAAATTTTTCCATAAATTCAACTAATGCCTTAACACCTTCAATTGGCATAGCATTGTAAATACTTGCTCTCATACCACCAACTGTTCTATGTCCTTTAAGATTTTCAAGTCCGGCAGCTTTAGCTTCTGCTACAAATTTAGCATCTAAATCAGCATCACCTGTTACAAAAGGTACATTCATAAGTGAACGGTCTTTTGGAACAACTGTACCCTTAAATAATTTGCTATTATCAAGGAAATCATAAAGAATCTTAGCCTTTTCTTCGTTACGTTTCTTCATTGCATCAAGGCCACCCATCTTCTTAATCCATTTAAATACTTTTCCACAAATATAAATTCCATAGCATGGAGGTGTATTGTAAAGTGATCCTGCATCTGCCTGTGTTTTCCACTGAAGCATTGTTGGAACTGTGCTATCAACTTCCTCAGGAATTAAATCTTCTCTAATAATCGCAATAACAACACCTGCCGGTCCAACGTTCTTCTGAACACCACCATAAATTACACCATACTTTGATACATCAACAGGTTCTGATAAGAAACATGAAGATACATCAGCTACTAATGTATGTCCTTTTGTATTTGGTAATTCATGATACTTTGTACCATAAATAGTATTGTTTTCACAAATGTATACATAATCAACATCATCGTCAATATCTAAATCGCTACAATCAGGAATATATGAGAATGTTTTATCTGCTGATGAAGCAACTCTTTGTACTTCAAGATACTTTTCTGCTTCTGCAGCAGCTTTCTTAGCCCACTGTCCTGTTACGATGTAAGCAGCCTTGCCATTCTTCTTTAAGTTCATTGGTACTGCAGCAAACTGCTGTGATGCACCACCCTGAAGGAATAATACTTTATAATTATCAGGAATACCCATTAAATCTCTTATATCCTGTTCTGCCTCATCAATAATCTGCTGGAACATTTTTGAACGATGGCTCATTTCCATTACGCTCATTCCACATCCCTTATAATCTAACATTTCATCTGCTGCTTCTTTTAATACTTCTTCTGGTAATACAGCAGGTCCTGCTGAAAAATTGTATACTCTTGCCATTTCTTTCTATTTCCTCCTAATTTTTATATATACTGTCTCTTAGCAGTCATATCCCTTTGCAGCTAAATCTTCTTCAGAAAAAGCTTCGCTAATTGATGTATTAGCCGGTACCATTGGGAACACCTTATCATCGCTGTCAATCTGACAATCTATTACACAAGGAATATTTAATTCAATTGATTCTTTTAAAGCATTTTTAAATTCATCAATTGTTGTACATTTGTATGCTTTTGCACCCATTCCTTCTGAAATCTTAACAAAATCAACCTGATCATCTAATACCGTATTTGAATAACGTTTACCATAGAATAATGTCTGCCACTGTCTAACCATACCTAATACATGGTTATTAATTACAATCTGAATAATTGGAATATTATAACGTGTTGCTGTAGCAATTTCATTCATATTCATTCTGAAACATCCATCACCTGCAATATTAACACAGATTCTGTCTTTATTTGCCATCTTAGCACCTATGCAGGCGCCAACACCATATCCCATTGTACCAAGACCACCTGATGTAATTAACTGTCTTGTTTCTTTATATTTATAGAACTGTGCAGCCCACATCTGATGCTGTCCAACATCAGTTGTTACAATTGCATCACCATTTGTTATTTCATATAATGCATCAATAATTGACGGACCATTTAATGTTGTTTTGTCTAATGCTAATGGATATTTGTTCTTTAATTCTCCAACTTCATCCATCCATTCTTTATGATTCTGCTTTTCTAACTTTGTGTTTAATCTCTTAAGTATTTCATTTGCATCACCTATAATGCTTGCATCTGTCTTAACATTCTTATTAATTTCAGTTGGATCAATGTCAATATGTATAATTTTTGCATCCGGTGCAAAGCTATTTGGATTACCAACAACTCTATCACTAAATCTTGCACCAATAACAATTAATAAATCGCATCGTGTTACACCAAAGTTAGATGCCTTTGTTCCATGCATACCAATCATACCTGTATAACGTGCATTTGTTCCTTCAATTGCACCTTTACCCATTAAAGTGTCACAAACAGGTGTATCAATTATGTCTGCAAATTTTCTAAATTCATCCTGTGCTCCGGAAGCTACTAATCCACCACCGGCAATAATAAATGGTTTATTTGAACCTTTTATTAATTCTACAACCTGATCAACATCTTCTTCTTTGATTGTATCTGTATATGGTTCAATTGCCTTAGGTGTCTGCTTTGTATATTCAGTTTTATTAGCTGTTACATCCTTTGTAATATCAACTAATACCGGACCCGGTCTTCCTGATTTAGCAATTGTAAATGCTCTTCTAATTGTATCTGCTAAATCTTCAATTTCCTTTACTATAAAATTATGCTTTGTAAATGGCATTGTTGCACCTACAATATCAATTTCCTGGAAAGAATCTTTTCCAAGTCCTGATTTAGCAACATTTGCTGTTATTGCAACAATCGGAATTGAATCCATATATGCTGTAGCAATCCCTGTAACAAGGTTTGTTGCTCCAGGGCCTGATGTTGCCATACAAACACCAACCTTACCTGTTGATCTTGCATAACCGTCTGCCGCATGTGCAGCTCCCTGTTCATGGGATGTTAATATATGTGTAATTTCATCTGAATGTTTATAAAGAGCATCATAAATATTAAGAATTGTTCCACCAGGATAACCAAAAACTGTATCAACACCCTGTTCTTTCAAACATTCAACAACTATTTCTGAACCTGTTAATTGCATATTTTTACCCTCTCTTTTTATTTCTTTATTTCTAAAATTGCGCCTCTGTTTCCTGAAGTTACCATAGATGCATATCTAGCAAGATATCCTGTTGTAACCTTAGGTTCTCTTGGCTGCCATTTTGCTTTTCTTGCTGCCATTTCTTCATCAGAAACGTCAATGTTTAATGTCATTTCAGGAATATTAATCTTTATAATATCTCCTTCTTCAACTAATGCTATAGGACCACCTACGGCTGCTTCCGGTGAAACGTGTCCGATAGATGCACCTCTTGAAGCACCTGAGAAACGTCCGTCTGTAATCAATGCAACAGATGAACCTAATCCCATACCTGCAATGGCAGATGTTGGATTTAACATTTCTCTCATACCAGGGCCACCCTTTGGTCCTTCATATCTAATAACAACAACATCACCAGGAACAATCTTTCCACCTTTAATAGCTGCGATTGCATCTTCTTCACAGTCAAATACTCTTGCAGGTCCTTCATGAACCATCATTTCATCAACAACTGCTGAACGTTTTACAACACCACCATCCGGTGCAAGATTTCCCTTTAATACTGCAAGACCACCTGTCTTACTGTATGGATTATCTAATGGTCTGATAACTTCAGGGTTCTTGTTAACCGCCCCCTTAATATTTTCTCCAACTGTCTTTCCTGTAACTGTCATGCAATCTAAGTTAAGAAGTCCTGCTTCTGCTAACTCATTCATAACTGCATATACACCACCGGCTTCATTCAAATCTTCCATATATGTAGGACCTGCCGGTGCTAAATGACATAAGTTAGGTGTTCTTTCACTTATTGGATTAGCAAATGAAATATCAAAATCAAATCCAATTTCATGAGCGATTGCAGGCAAATGAAGCATACTGTTTGTTGAGCATCCAAGTGCCATATCTACTGTTAATGCGTTTAAGATTGCATCCTTTGTCATAATATCTCTTGGTTTAATATCTTTTTCAAGCAATTCCATAACCTTCATACCGGCATGTTTTGCAAGTTTAATTCTTTCTGAATATACAGCCGGGATTGTTCCGTTTCCTTTAAGTCCCATACCTAATGCTTCAGTTAAACAGTTCATTGAATTTGCTGTATACATACCAGAACATGAACCACATGTAGGACATACATTCTGTTCAAATTCCTTTAATTCATCTAATGTAATATTTCCTGCTGCCTGAGCACCTACTGCCTCAAACATAGATGATAAGCTTCTCTTCTGTCCCTTAACATGACCTGCAAGCATTGGTCCACCTGATACAAATACTGTTGGAACATTAATTCTTGCTGCAGCCATTAATAATCCGGGAACATTCTTATCACAGTTAGGAATCATAACTAATGCATCAAACTGATGAGCTAATGCCATCGCTTCTGTTGAATCAGCAATCAAATCTCTTGTTACAAGAGAATATTTCATTCCTATATGTCCCATTGCAATACCATCACATACTGCGATAGCCGGGAACATAATAGGTGTACCACCCGCCATAGCGACACCCATTTTAACTGCATTTGCTATTTTATCCAGATTCATATGACCTGGTACAATTTCATTGTATGAACATACGATACCAACTAATGGTCTGTTCATTTCTTCTTCAGTAAGCCCCAGAGCATTGAATAATGATCTGTGTGGAGCCTGCTGTAATCCTTTTGTTACTGCATCACTCTTCATAACTGCCTCCTATATATTCTATATTCTTTCACAGATGCAATCGCCCATTTCTTTACATCCAACCATCTGCATCCCATCAGACATAATATCAATTGTACGAATTCCATCTTCTAATACTTTCTGTACTGCATCTTCAACTGCCTTAGCTTCTTCATCTAAATCAAATGAATATCTAAGCATCATAGCAGCTGAAAGAATTGTTGCAATTGGGTTAGCCTTGTTCTGTCCTGCAATATCAGGTGCAGCTCCATGACTTGGTTCATATAATCCAAATTTGCCTTCTGCAAGACTTGCTGATGAAAGCATTCCAATTGAACCTGTTACCATACTTGCCTCATCTGATAAAATATCACCAAACATATTCTCAGTAACAACTACATCAAACTGTGCAGGATCTTTAACTAACTGCATTGCACAGTTATCAACAAGCATATGTGTTAATGTTACTTCCGGATAATCCTTTGCTACTTCTGTAACTACCTTATCCCAAAGTCTTGATGAATCTAAAACATTTGACTTATCAACGCTAATAACGCTCTTGCGTCTCTTCATTGCAATTTCAAATGCTTTAATAGCGATTCTTCTAATTTCGTTTTCGTCATATTTTAAAGTATCAATGGCTGTCATTACGCCATTAACTTCTTCTGTCTTTCTTTCACCAAAATAAAGACCACCTGTTAATTCTCTAACAATTATCATGTCAAATCCGGCATCTGCTACAGATTCTTTTAATGGGCATGCACCCTTTAATTCTTTATATAAATAAGCAGGTCTTAAATTTGCAAATAGACCTAAGCCTTTTCTAATTGCAAGCAACCCTGCCTCTGGTCTAAGATGTGGTGGTAAATCATACCAACTATCCTTTCCCACGACACCTCCGACAGCTCCAAGAAGTACTGCATCACTAGCTTTCGCTGTTGCCAATGCTTCATCTGTAAGTGGCACTCCGTGTTTGTCGATTGAAACTCCACCCATATCAACTTCAGTATAACTGAAAGAATGACCAAATTTCTTACCGACAGTGTCGAGAACCTTCTGTGCTTCTGCTACAATTTCGGGTCCAATTCCATCACCTGGAATAACTGCAATATTAAAATCCATTGCTCTGTCCTCTCTTTTTCTTAGTATCTTGTAACGTTTTTAATATGTATAAAGATCCACGTTAACTTTTACATTTTATCGCAAATACGACATTTTTTCAACCATACATATATATCTATTTTCTTGATATATATTAATTATGTTATTTTATTTTCTGCTTACTTTTTTGTTATACACATGGCTTCGCCATTTATAACTACCGCAAATCCGCTTTGCTTCCTTTCGGTGATTATACATTTGCCAAACACTTTCTGATGCTTGAGTTTTGTTATACACATGGCTCCGCCATTTATAACCACCTCAAATCCGCTTTGCTTCTTTTCGGTGATTATACATTCGCCAAACACTTTCTGATGCTTGAGTTTTGTTATACACATGGCTCCGCCATTTATA